>ENA-OZDX01000318-OZDX01000318.1-human-gut-metagenome-genome-assembly--contig:-NODE-318-length-29932-cov-9.885865_pt1 | contig 29932 bp, 27 predicted proteins | sample MGYA00245062_ERZ653597 | MGnify/ENA primary metagenome ERZ653597 (study PRJEB26926, sample SAMN06165186) | human gut metagenome | biome: ENVO:00009003; feature: ENVO:2100002; material: ENVO:00002003...
GAATATCATTGTATCTTATTGAATATCAGAAAATAAAAATACCACTCAAAAATTAATTTGAGTGGTAAAAGTGGAACTTTCGTAAAGAATCAGGATATATCACGGATTATCTGAATATATGTTCCATTTCCTTGGCAAAATTCTGGTTGCTGTCACTGGGGAAATCAGAAACGGGCTCCTTGTACTTGGACTTGTAGTAGCTGTCATCAATATCCAGCAGTTTCAGTATCCCGGCTTTCCATTTGTCCTTGTCCTGTTTGGAGAGTTTTTCGCTCATGAGGAATATCAGATAACATACACGTATCTTCTCTCTCGGTTTAATTCTCAACTTGCAGTTGCAGGGGTGCAAGTTCATATTGGCATAAAAATCCGGTGCGGAAATTTCATCGAACTGTTCTCCAACACATACCTCATGAATGAGCGAAAGCAATTTCATGCTGAAATACTCTTGTTGTTCATCCGCCGTTTCCTGCTGACTGATTGGCTTGCTCGGCTCGTCCTGTCGTTTCCCGTCAGGAATGTATTTCTTCAATATATCCAGAAAAAGGCAACTTTGACGGTACATGTCCTCACAACGGTTCTTCATATATTGGAATGCCTCTTTCCTTGCTGCCTTTTGCTGGTCATAGAGTTCATTCAGTTTGGCTCTTTCCTTGTCATATTCAGCCTTGCAGCGTTCATATTCTTTTTCAGCCTGTTTTTCCTCTTCGGCAGTATGTTCCCTGTAGCCAATGGAATCATACCTGTTGTTGGCTTCATTCAGCGGCTTGCTTAGGCTCCTTGTTACATCCTGTTGGGCTTCAATTTCAAGGGAATACCTTTCCATGTGTTGATAGCAAGCACGCTCTACGGCACTATCACTTATTGGGTGTGTTTCATAAGCCTGTATGCTCTTTTCTATTTCGGTTTTCAGGCTGTTGAGTATCAAGGTGTATTGTTCTTTTTGCCTGTCAAGCACCAGTTCAAGGATGGCGGCTTCAAAAGATTTTGTGTCACTATACTGCTGACAGAAATCCGAAATGAATTTCTGCCTGACAAAAGAGAAAGAATGATTGTCTATGTAATCTCTGTATATTCTGTTGAGCTCTCCATATAGGGGAATCATCGTCTGTATCTTTCCTGCCATATGATTTAATTTAATACCCTCTGAACTTATGTAGTTCAGTACTTAATTCTTCGTTATTTTTAATGAACTCTAACAGAATTTCTTTAGTTATTACATATTGATTGTTTTTCTTATCTTTAGTTGCAAGTTTTTGTTCATCATCCTTATCTGTTATTTGGAAACTATGTATTATCCTATTTCTTTGAGTTACCAGTTGGTTAAATAAAGTCGCAATCTTAGAACCGGCTTTATTTGTTATTGTATCTGAAATAGGCTTCGATAGATTTCCTGATGTTCTGTCCATTAAATCATACCAATTATAATTAGCTCCGTCATCCTCTCTTAGGATATTCTCTATGATAAATGCATTATTGGAATTAAAAACACATAATGCACTGCCTAATAACTCCCTATATTCTTTGGATGGCAGGGATTGTCTTGTATAATCTTCGTACATAAGTAATATATTTAGAGTTGGTTAAACTTGTTCATCGCATTAGCTTTAATATCATCAGCTATGTCAATGTAAGGTTTCATGGCTTTATAATCACTATGTCCCGTCCATTTCATGACTACCTGAGCCGGAATTCCGAGAGCCAAGGCATTACAGATGAAAGTCCTTCTTCCGGCGTGAGTACTTAACAGTGCGTATTTGGGTGCCACTTCATCTATACGCTCATTTCCTTTATAATATGTTTCCCTTACAGGCTCGTTGATTTCGGCAAGCTCGCCCAACTCTTTTAGATAATCATTCATTTTCTGATTGCTGATGACTGGCAATGCCATGTTGTTCTCAAAGTGAATGTCCTTGTATTTTTCAAGTATGGCTTTGCTGTATTTATTTAGTTCAATGTTCAGGCTGTCTGCCGTTTTGACGGTAGTAACTTCTATGTGGTCGGATTTAACATCACTTCGCTTCAAGTTACGAACATCTGAATACCTTAGACTTGTGAAACAACAGAACAGGAAAACATCTCTGACACGTTCCAGATATTGTTTGTCTTTGGGTATCTGATAGTCTTTCAGTCTATTCAATTCGTCCCATGTCAGAAAGATTATCTTCTTTGAGGTGGTTTTCAATTTCGGCTTGAATGTATCGAATGCAATGTTTTGATTATATCCTTTCTTGAAACTCCATCGCAGGAACCATTTGAGGAATCCCATCTGTTTACCGATGGTACTGTTTCTCATGTCTTTCTTGTCACGCAAGAAGTTTACATACTCGTTTAGTCCGAACTCATCGAAATACTCAAAAGTCACATCTTCTTTGAACTCTTTCAGGTGATTTTTTACGGCTGAAAATTTTTCGTATGTGGATTCTGTCCAGTTGTTCTGATTACCACATTCCTTAACAAACTCATCAAATATCTCCCAAAAACTTATTTTAGTATCTTCCTGTTGCTCCTCGCTGCCATTTTTCATTCGCAGATTGAATGCTTCTTTCAACTGTTGGGTGGTCGGCATGGTTTCCTGTACCTCAAATTCTTTGAACACGTTTTGAATTTCGGCATAGTATCTTAGTAAATCCGCATTGATTTCGGATGCGCTTTGCTTCAATTTATTGGTACATCCGTTTTTTACACGCTGCTTGTCCGCATCCCACTTGGCTGCATCAATGCGGTAGCCTGTTGTAAACTCGATGCGGTGGCTTGCGTATATAACACGCATACGGATGGGTACGTTATCCACGATTGGAACGCCATTCTTTTTGCGGCTTTCAGGTGCAAAAATGATGTTTCGTTTGATGTTCATGACTGGTGTATTTGAAATTCTACACCCAAATATACACCCAATATTTGGAATAGCAAAAGATATTCAGAAAGATTTGGATTTACTATGCACTTCAAACAATATTTGATTATCAATAATTTGCATTTTTATGATATTTCTTGGATATATAGGTTCGAGAGCCTGTCTCTCCGCACAGAGAGGGTGTGTCAAAACTAAAATGACTACTACTCAAAGTTACAGATTATAACTATAATATTTTAAAGGGTCGTATTAAACTCTGTATTGAGCAATGATATGACCCTTCCTTTAGGCTTTTAGGATGTACAGATTTCAATTTATAAGTCTATATTTTCAAAAATGAGTTTTGACATACCCTCTTTTGCTTTTTATGCTTTTGGTAGTCCTCCTTTTTTTTCCTTTTTTTACCACCATATAAAGAACTACTGCAAAATAGTCACATCATACGACTATTTTTGCAGTGATTTCATTCTGTATGTTATTGTCCGATAACTGATTTGGACCATGCAGACATGGCCTATGAGTGGTTGTATGGCAATTATCAATGGGCGGCTGGTGATTACCTTTGCACCCGCTTTTCTGAAAGTAAACAATAGCTATAGATGATGATTTTGATTTTTGAAAGTTCATACCAAGTAAAAACCGGCCGTCGGAATGCATCTGATTCGTGACCGTAAAACAAAAATGCGCCCGCACAATACGGACGCATTTCTGTTTTTATAAAATTACCACCAACAGCAGAACAGCAGTGATACTCCCTTCTTCAGCTTCTTTCGAGGCTTCCTGTTCTGTTTGTTCTAGGCGATGGCAGGAGAAAGCACTCCCATAGAAGATAAAGTTCTATCTTTCCACCTTGAATATGGCGGCACTTATGCCAGAAGCTTTAATCACATCAGTCTTTTTTCCTGATTTATACACAACCTTTCCTGTGGAAAGAACAGAAATTGCCTTACCACCTACGGAGCTGATATTGAGAGAGGCTGCCTTGGCACCAGGATTCACGACAACAACATACTTCTCCTCACCCAAAGTGCGCTCATATACCATCGGATATTCCTGCCCCTTCTGGTTCAGGAGTTTCCAATCTCCCTCATTGTCAAGAGCCTTGGCTGAATGACGCAAAGCGGTCAACTTACGGGTATATGACAACAGAGAATTCTGATCTCCCTGCTGAGCCTCAACGGTCAACTTTCCGTTTTCCGTATCTACAGGGAAGTAGAGCTTATCGGGTGCACTCGTAGAAAATCCTGCATTCTTGCCCTTGGTCCACTGCATCGGAGTGCGGGTACCCGAACGCTCATTGCTACCATTGCTACCCTCCTTATTAGGGAGATTCATCTGATACTTCATACCAATCTCATCACCATAATAGATAAACGGAATACCTGGCATGGTGAGGAAGAAGGTCATCGCCACCTTCAACTGGTCAGGCGTGTTGCGGGTACCGATGTTAGGACGCTGGTAATCGTGGTTGGCAGATGGAATAGCGATGTAGCCGAGATTCTTGGTGGCATTGTATGCCTTGGTATAGTTCTCGCTAAACTCCTTGAGCGAGCCCTTGCCCTGCTTGTCGAAATAGCAGTTCTGGTAACTCTGCTCCCACTTGCCCCATGGAGTCTTGCGGTCGAAGAACAGAGAAGCATATCCCTTGAGACCGAAATGGATGTAGAAATCGATGTTGAAGCCGGCAGGAATGGCTTGCTGCGGATTAGCCCACTCTGAAATCAAGACGGTCTCTGGATAATACTTATCCTTCCAGGCACGCATCTCATTCCAAAGCTTGGAAACCTCCTTCTTGTCAGGGTCGTTCTTGACAAGCGATGACGCCATATCTACACGGAAGCCATCCACACCCTTATCAAACCAGAAAGCCATGATGTTACGTATTTCCCTGCGGACAGCCTGTGGTCCTGGAGCATCTACGCCCTGCTCCCAAGGATGATTTGGATCTGGATGAGCAAAACCATAGTTCAAGGCAGGCTGGCACTCGAAGAAATTCTTCTCATAATACTTGGCACGAGGAGCATTAGCCTCCACATATCTTCCTCGGGTACTAGACTCCGGACTTGCTTCCTGATGACGGGCTTCTATTTCTTTCTTCTCACTCTCAGGGATATCATTCATCCAGATATAATAATCACTGTAACGCTGGTTAGGATCTTTCTCGGAAGACTCCTTAAACCAGGCACACTTGGTGCTGGAATGTCCTGCCACCAGGTCGAGACAAACCTTTATACCCCGCTTATGGGCCTCATTGACCAATGTAACCAAATCGGTATTGGTACCGAATCGAGGATCCACCTTGTAGAAATCGATGACATCATAGCCACCATCAAACCATCCCGACTCAAAGATTGGATTGAGCCAGAGAGCGTTCACACCAAGCGACTTGATGTAATCCAACTTGGAAGTGATACCCGGCAGATCGCCAATACCATTGCCATCAGTATCCATATAGGAAGATGGATAAATCTGATAGAAAAGTGCATCACTCAACCAAGCCGGTCCCTTCTTCTGTTCTGCCTGAACAGAAAGTGTGGTTGCCGCCAAAGCTGCAACCAACAGCATTTTATTCATTCTTTTCATAAGCAATATTGTTTATTCAAAAAAAACTTTCTTTCATAATAACTCAAAATTCTACATTTTATTGTGCAAGAATGCTAATTGCAAATCCGCCACCTGCAACAGAGTTCAACTTCAAGACAGACTTGTTGATCACAGTCTTCTTGGTGATGACATAAGCCTGAGGATTGGTCTTGTGGTTGGCATTTAACGATTCATGCTGATGTATTTTGAAAAGCTCCTTGAATGCATTGTATCTAACGGGACAGTAGTATCTTTAACGTGAGTTCGGTATAAGAAAACGATTGAAAAAGTTGTGGGAATGAAATATTTTTAGTATCTTTATAGTTGACAATCAATAAGTTACATTAAAAACACCCATTCCCATGACAGATGCAAATATAATAGAAATTTTCTGTATTCTCGATGAGTTCTGCAAATATTTTACTCCAGAATTGAAAAAACACACGCTTGACACCTGCGGCAAACGCCGCCGCAACCGCCCGTGCCTCATGTCCGACAGCGAGGTGATGACCATTCTCGTACTCTTCCATACCATGCGCCACCGAGACCTCAAGTCTTTCTACCTCGGTTATGTATGTAACCACATGCGCAAGGAATTTCCCAACCGCCTGTCCTACAACCGCTTTGTCGAGAGGCAGGCTACGGTCGGGCTTCACTTGCTGCTGTTTCTCCAGACATGCGCATTGGGCAAATGCACGGGCATATCCATCATCGATTCCACACCGTTGGTGTCGTGCCACATCAAGCGTGCACACAACCATAAGACGATGAAAGGATGGGCGGCAAAGGGAAAGTCTACGATGGGGTGGTTCTACGGCTTCAAGCTGCATATCGTCATAAACGATCGCGGGGAGATAATACAATGGACGCTCACGCCGGGGAATGTGGACGACCGTGAACCCTTGAAGGACAAGGGCTTCACACACAGGCTCTTCGGAAAGATATTCGCCGACAGGGGATACATAAGCCAGGAACTTTTTGAAACACTTTTTGTTGACGATATACACCTCGTCACCAAGCTCAAGAAAAACATGAAGAACTCGCTAATGAACCTGTACGACAAGATACTGCTCAGGAAAAGGGCTCTCATCGAAACTGTCAACGACGAACTCAAAAACGTCTGCAACATAGAGCATACAAGGCACCGCTCTATCGACAACTTTGCCTCAAACCTGATTGCAGGGATTATTGCGTACAACCTTTTGCCGAAGAAGCCGTCTATGAATATCGACATCATTGACAAAAGCAGGCTTATTGCGTAAGGTTCTTATATCGAACTCACGTTAAAATAAAAGAAAAAAGAGCCGTATCATACAGATTGTCCAAATTAATGATACAGCTCTTTTTATTTATTATAATCCGTAATTATTCCTTTATTTACTGACCTTCTGCAGACGCCATATAAGGAACGGATTATCAGACAAGGGCCACGGTAAGTCCGGCCATGACGATGCTTACCATCGACATAAGTTTTATAAGGATGTTGAGCGACGGACCCGACGTGTCCTTGAAGGGGTCGCCCACAGTGTCGCCTACGATGGCTGCCTTGTGGCACGGCGAGCCTTTACCGCCGAAATTGCCCTCCTCTATCATCTTCTTGGCATTGTCCCACGCACCGCCTGAATTGGCCATGAACACGGCAAGGGTGAAACCTGTCGACATGCCGCCGACAAGGAGACCGAGCACGCCTGCCACGCCAAGGATGACGCCGACAACAATGGGTATTGCTATTGCAAGGAGCGAGGGAAGTATCATTTCGCGAAGTGCCGAGCGCGTCGAAATCCTGATACAGCGGTCGTAATCGGGAGTGGCTTCGCCTTGAAGTATGCCTTTAATCTCACGGAACTGGCGGCGTACTTCCTCAACCATTGCGCCTGCGGCACGTCCTACGGCTCCCATGGTGATGCCGCTGAACATGAACGCGGCCATCGCTCCTATGAAAACACCGACAAGCACGTTGGGATTCATCAGATTAACCTGGAAGAAGTCTATCATGTCGAGCAGGCCGGCGTCTGCCGGATTAAACGTATTGCCAAGATTGTCGACAAACGTGGCACCTTCGTTGACGGCCCTTACCATGTTGATTTTTATCTCTTCAATGTACGAAGCAAGAAGAGCCAAGGCCGTAAGTGCTGCACTGCCTATGGCGAAACCCTTGCCCGTGGCCGCCGTTGTGTTGCCAAGCGCATCGAGGGCGTCGGTACGTTTGCGCACTTCCGGGTCGAGACCGCTCATCTCGGCATTGCCTCCGGCGTTGTCGGCAATCGGGCCGTATGCGTCGGTGGCAAGCGTTATGCCAAGCGTCGAGAGCATGCCCACTGCGGCGATGCCTATGCCGTAAAGTCCCCTTGAAATGCTCCCTGAACTCATAGACATGTCGAAGCCGTTGGCGCAAAGGTAACTTGCCATTATGGCAACCGAAATAGTAACGACCGGCACCATTGTAGAAATCATGCCGGTGCCTATGCCTTTTATTATGACTGTGGCCGAGCCGGTCTGAGAAGACTTGGCTATGCTCTTTGTCGGCTTATAACTCTGGCTGGTATAATACTCGGTCGCAGAGCCTATTATCACGCCTGCGGCAAGTCCGCAGACAACTGAGAACGACACGCCAATCCAATTTTCAATGTTCAGCATGTACAGGATGACAAACGTCGCGACGGCGATAAGGCACGCCGAAACATTTGTTCCGAGATTAAGCGAATGGAGCAAATCCCTCATTGTAGCGCCCTCTTTTGTACGCACAAGGAATATTCCGCCAATCGAAAGGAAGATGCCTACGGCAGCAATAAGCATCGGTGCGATGACGGCCTTCAGCTGCATGTCGCCGTTAAGGGCGAAGGCGGTTGCGCCTAGCGCGGCCGTACTGAGTATGCTTCCGCAATAACTCTCATACAGGTCGGCACCCATGCCGGCCACGTCGCCCACGTTGTCGCCCACATTATCGGCGATTGTAGCAGGGTTACGCGGATCGTCTTCGGGTATGTCGGCCTCAACCTTGCCTACAAGGTCGGCTCCAACGTCGGCAGCCTTGGTGTAGATGCCGCCTCCGACGCGGGCGAACAGTGCCTGTGTTGACGCTCCCATGCCGAAAGTAAGCATCGTTGTGGTTATCGTTACTAGTGCGGTGTTCTCGCCTTCATAAAACGCACTGAGCAGGACAAACCAGATGGCGATGTCCAAAAGACCAAGTCCTACAACGACAAGCCCCATCACGGCTCCGCTCCTGAAAGCTATGCGGAGTCCCCGGTCAAGGCTCTTGCGCACGGCATTGGCCGTGCGTGCCGAGGCGTAAGTCGCCGTCTTCATGCCGAAAAAGCCGCACAAGCCTGAAAAGATACCACCCGTAAGGAACGCGAAAGGCACCCACGGATTCTGTATGTGCAGCACATAGGACATGAATGCGAACAAAACACAGATAACAACAAAAATGACTGCCACTACCTTATACTGCTGTTTAAGGTAAGCCATGGCTCCAATACGCACATAGCCTGCAATCTCTTTCATGCGGTCGGTACCCTCGTCTTCCCTCATCATGTACCTGAAAAAATGCCAGGCCATGGCCAATGCGCAGACGGAAGCAAAAGGCACGAGCCAAAATACAGATGGAATGTTCATAGTTTTTTCATGTTTATGTTATTAAATTATCAGGTATCAGAATCAAGACAAGGCGTTGTCCCTTGTCAGGCTGCCTGCCGCTGCAGGTAGTATAAGTGACCCGTGGTGCCGGCATGGCAGTATAAGCCGGGCCGGCACACTTACGGGCAAGTATCAGAACCTGAACGAGAACTGCGTGTCAATCAGGCTGTAGTTGTGCGAATCGAGCGAACGGTCGTTTACAAGGGCGTACTCAAGGTTAACCTGAAGGTTCTTGGTGAACATGTAGTCGACACCTATCTCATAATAAGTCTTGCTCGTATTCCATTCAGCCTGCGGACGGTAGAGGTCGTAACGGGCCTTTACGTGCAATTTCTTCTTAATCACCGGGGCTATGGCAAGTGCGTAGAAGCCATCTGCCTTGTTTCCGGCAGCGGTGTTGACTTCGTCTGCCTTCAGGTCGGCGCTTTGGTTATAAACCGTCTTGAAGCCGTAACCGGTAGAATGGATATACTCCGAACGGAACGTCCAATCATCGAACACGTACTCGCCGCTTATTGCGTAACGGTTCTTGGAGAGGCTCTTTACGCCGTCACTGCCCTTTCGTGCGTACGAGCCGGTCCAGCCGAATCCGCCTATGCGCAAGCCTTCCACCGGCATAATCCACGCTCCGCCGATTACGTCCTTACGGTTGTCAACGTCCTTCGTATTAATGCCCTGGCCGTTGAACACACCGACCTGGTAGTGGAAAAGCGGCCTGCCGGAACTTGTCTTGAACAAGTCGCCCTGCAGCTGGACACCTATGTCGCGGCCGTTTGACGCATGTTCGCCCACCCTGTCGCTAAATCCGGCGAGCTTTGAGACGTTCTGCGAATAGCTCATGAAGCCCTGGTCTATCGGGTGCATGGGATTCTCGAAGGTGAACGGGCGCTTGAACTGTCCCGCCTTTATCTTGAGGAACGACAGTTTCTGCCATTCTATGAATACGTCGACAAGCCTCGGACTGTCACCAAGCGTGGCGGTGTTGCCGTTGGCCTGACCCTGTATTTTGTAGGCAAAGTCGCCAAGTATGCGTCCGTCGAGCGAGAAACGGATCATCCTAAGACTGAACGTATTGCTTTCAGCACCTTGCTGGCCGCTGTACTGGTATTGCCCTATGGCATAACCGCTGAACTTGGGTTTGCTGAAGACTTTTGCATTATCCTGCGCGCAAACGCATGCCGGTGAGGCAAGCAAGCCAAACAACGAAACGGCAAACAGGCGCATGCCTTTACCTTTCATCCTACCGTAAGTTTCAGAAATAAAACGATACATTATCTTAATTAATCTCTTTTATCCAACAAAACAACATTTTCAACATGGGGCGTATGCGGGAACATGTCGACCGGCTGGACAGCCTCAACCTTGTAATACTGGTCGAGCAGTGCCAGGTCGCGTGCCTGCGTGGCAGGATTGCAACTTACGTAGACAATGCGCCGCGGGGCAGTCCTTATAATGGTCTGTACCACATCGGGGTGCATTCCGGCACGCGGCGGGTCGGTGATGATGACGTCCGGGCGGCCATGAGTGGCTATGAACTCGTCTGTAAGGATGTCCTTCATGTCGCCGGCGTAGAAGTCTGTATTGCCGATACCGTTGATTTCAGAATTAACCTTTGCGTCTTCTATGGCCTCGGGCACATACTCTATGCCGACAACTTTGCGTGCGTAACGCGACACGAAGTTGGCTATCGTGCCCGTACCGGTGTAAAGGTCGTAGACAAGTTCGCCGCCGGTGAGGCCTGCAAAGTCGCGAACCACGGAATAAAGGCGGAAAGCCTGGTCGGTGTTGGTCTGGTAGAAACTCTTTGCGCCGACCTTGAACTTAAGGCCGTCCATGGTCTCGAAGATGTGGTCGTTGCCCTTGAACACCTGCAATTCCAAGTCGTTATAAGTGTCGTTAGCCTTCTGGTTGTCAACGTAAAGCAAAGCCGTAACCTCGGGGAAGTTGTCGGCTATGTGCTGAAGCAAGCCCTTTGCGCGTGCCTCGTCGCCTTCCTCGTCGTAGTGGAACTGTACAAGCACCATCCACTCGCCCGTGTCCGAGTTGCGGATAACTATGTCGCGGAGAAGTCCGTGCTTGCCGCGCAGGTCGTAGAAGGTCATGCCTGTAGAATATGCATAGTCGCGGATGGAGTTGCGCATGCGGTTGTGCAGGTCGTCCATCAGGTGGCATTTATCTATCGGCAGAATCTTGTCGAACGCCCCGGTGATGTGGAAACCTATGGCGTTCATCTGCGAATACTCCGTGCCCGAAGCTATCTCGTCCTTCGTAAGCCAGCGCTTGTTAGAGCAACCGAACTCCAGCTTGTTGCGGTAGCCCAGCGTTTTCACCGAGCCCAATATCGGCCTTATCTCCGGCAAAGCCACCTTGCCTATGCGCGTAAGCTGGTCATACACCTGCTGCTGCTTCATCTTAAGCTGCTCGCTGTAAGGCACATTCTGCCACTTGCAGCCGCCGCACACGCCGAAATGAGAGCACACCGGCTCAACGCGCACGTCGCTCGGCTTGACAAACCTAATAATCTCAGCTTCGCAATAGCTGTGCTTCTTGCGGCGCACCTGCAAGTCGACAACGTCGCCGGGAACGGCAAACGGCACAAAGACAACAAGGTCATTTACACGTGCCAACGACTTGCCCTCGGCGGCATAATCAGTTATCGTTACGTTCTCCAATACCGGTAACGGCTTTTTCTTTCTGCTCATATCACTGTTTTAGTAAACATGCCAATACGCAAACAAGGATATCCGCGCCAACAAGCAGGGTGACGCCTGCAAGCAGGTAAAGGCGTGTCCTTATCTACGCTACAATGTACTTCCTTTATCATTAAACTTGATGCAAAGATAAAGGATATTTTTCAAAGAGGGAACAGGTTAACAGGTAAAAATGCAAAAAGGGAAAAGATTAAAAGCAGGAACATCATTTAAGCAAGAAAACGGAAACAAAACGGCGGACATGCTTTTGCCAAAAAAACAGATACCCATATGGCATGGAGGCATGTCCGCTGACTTATTTCAGTTCAAACAATTATCCGCAATAGAAAGAGTCGTGAACAAGTTTCTGCATCAGCTCGGCATCTTTCTCGGCAGCCTCGCGCAAGTTGGCGTCGTCAAGACCGCGCAGCTTGTTGATGATGCCGTCGATCATGCGGGGCGAGAATACTCCGCCTGCCTCGTACAAGCCGCGCTGGCGGCTCAGCCATTCGGCAGAAGCCACGCAACTGTCGGGCAGCTGTTCGAACTTGTCGCTGTCGCTTGCCCTCTCGCCTAGGCCTACATACTTGTCGGCAGCAATTTCGAGAGCCTTGTTCTCGTCCATTTCCAGTCCGTAACGGCAAGCCACGCACAGGCCGGCCATCAGCTGGTAAACGTCTGCCGAAGCGTCAGGCGAGCGCATCTCGACAGTCTGCTTCTGGGTCGTGTCGCCCTTGTTCTCCTTCTCCAGGCTGTTAGCCTGCACGCACATATCCTTGCCCGAGGTCCAGCCCAGCGGCACGCGCACGAGAACCGAACGGTTGCAGTCGCCCCAGCACACGCTCGTAGGTGCTTCCTGATGCGGCACAAGGCGGAAATAAGACACGGGAGTCTTGTTGCCGAACGCTGTTATCGACGGTGCAAGCTCCATCATTCCGGCTATGGCACGGCGGGCCTCAGCCGACAGTTTGCCGCCGGCTGTCATGCAGTTGCGGCCGTCTTTCATCATGCGCATGTGGATGTGCAGACCCGAACCGGCCTTTCCAACAGTAATCTTGGGAGCGAACGTAACGTCGAGACCGTACTCGTAGGCAAGGTTGCGTATCACCCACTTGGCCAGCACGAGCTGGTCGGCAGCGTCCTCGACGGGACACGGCAGGAACTCTATCTCGTTCTGCTCGAACACCTTGCCGTCAGTCGTGAAGTTGCCCACCTCGGAGTGACCGTACTTAATCTGTCCGCCGGTCTGCGCAATGAACGACATGCACTTCTTGCGGAACTCGTTGAACTTGGCAAACGGGCCTGACTCGTGGTAGCCGCGCTGGTCGACAGCGGGGAACATCTCGTCGTCCTCGGCTATGACATAATACTCAAGTTCGCCCATGGCCTCGTAAGTCATGCCTGTCGACGCGGTGAACGCCTCGGCCGCACGGTGCAGAGTCTGCGCCGGCGAGCAGGCAAAGGGCTGGCCGTCCTTGTCGAAGAAAGAGCAGAGCAGGCACAGCGTGGGTATCTCGGAGAACGGACTGACGAAAGCGGTACGGAAACGCGGCACCACGTAAAGGTCGCTGCTCTCAGCCTCGACAAACGAGGGGAACAGGCTCGAACCGTCAACGCGTTCGCCGTCGGTCAATATCGTTTCAAGATAAGAAAAGTTATTAATCATAAAGTTGAGCGTCTTCATCCTTCCGTCTTCTGCCGGATACATGAAGTCAATCATCCTTATGCCTTTCTCACGCACGAATGTGATGATGTCGGCTTTTGTTAATTCAGCAGCCGGTTTCTGGAAAAACGCCACCAGCTCATTGGCGCTCATCTCGACAGTTTTGTCCATAGCAATGAAATTTAAAGTCAAAAAATATTCTTAGATACAAAATTAACAACTGTAACCGCAGGCTAAACCATTATACGCCCACGACTTTACAAAAGTAAGTATTTTTATCGTCCAATCCAAATTTCAGGCATTACATTTTCATAAAAAAGCATAATGCCGGTACTTCAACATAGCAAAATGTCACGAGCAGGGCAACATCGGCACCGGCATCACCGACAAAACCGCCATAAGCCGAAGGCGGCATATATAATAAGGTGTGGTTATATGTAATACGGTAAAAAAACGACTGTTTTGCAAAAGGCCGTGTTTTACCATGCAAAAGGTTACCTTTTACGTCCTGAAAGGTTACCTTTCGCATTCTAAAAGGTAACCTTTTGCAAGCGGCATGCTGGCAAATGAACAAGCCATACAGTGCAAGGCCGTATGCGGCATGCCGACAGCGCGCGGCGCAGATGCGCCGTGGTACAAGACAAAAGTCAGGATTGCACCATCATGACAACAGGAAAACTGATGGTAAACTTGGTAGTAACTTGACGCCCGGGTTAAATGTCAGGCGTCAAGTTCCGAATATTTCTTATGCCCCTTGGCATAATACTGCCAAAGGATTGAGCGACGGTAAATACCCTTAATGTCGTCAGTCTTGCGCTTAGACTGTATCTCCTGGCGCACGGCACGATACTCAGGCAACCATTTCTTGAAAGCCCTGCGTCCGTTCAATATGGCCTTGAAATCGCCTATGCGTCCGCCGGCAAGGGCCTGCAATGCGGCAACGTAGTCGAGAACGGCACGCACGCGCATCACCCGGCGCAACTCACTGTCGGGCAGGTTCTTGTAAAGCATTGTCAGGTTGTTGCGGAAATTAAGGTACGTCTTCATCGGATTGTTTTTCGGCAAGGTGCCGCCGCCGATATGATAAACGAAGCTGTCGGGCACGCAATATATCTTACGCCCCATCAGGCGCAGGCGCCAGCACAGGTCAATCTCCTCGCTGTGGGCGAAGAAACGGGCGTCAAAACCGCCCGCCGACTTGAAGTCGGCAGCCCTGACCATCATGCACGCACCGGTAGCCCACAGTATCTCGTCCTCGTAATCGTACTGCCCGCCGTCGGCTTCGACCGTGTCGAACATCCTGCCACGGCAGAAAGGATAGCCGTAACGGTCGATAAGGCCGCCGCACGCACCGGCATACTCGAACAGGTCGTGGTCCTTCTCTGACAGCAGCTTGGGCTGACATGCCGCGGCATCGGCATTATTGTCCATGAACTCTACCAACGGCGTAAGCCAGTGGTGGGAAACTTCCACGTCAGAATTAAGCAGCACATAATACTCCGCCTCTATCTGCTGGAGCGCACGGTTGTATCCTTCGGCAAAGCCCCAGTTCTTGTCGAGAACGACAAGGCGCACCTCGGGAAAATGCGTTTTCAATACTTCCAGCGAATTGTCGGTCGAAGCATTGTCGGCTACATATACTACTGCATCGCCGCGCGAATAGTCGAGCACGTTGGGAAGGAAACGCGTAAGCATCTTCACGCCGTTCCAATTCAATATGACAATAGCAACCTTATCCATTTACGAGTATAGCTTTTAATGCGGTTTTATTATGGTTGAAGTCTCCAAGCCTTACGCTGATTATCCGGTTGTCAAGGCTGTCGTTGTCGGGCGACGGTGGCAGTTCCACCCTGATATAGTTTCTTGTAAAGCCGTGCATGGCCTTTCCGCTTGCCGCCTTCTCGAACAGCACCTCGGCCTCCTGGCCTATATGGCGCGCGTAAAAAGCCTCGGTCTTGCTGTCAGACAAGTCCAGCAGGCGCTTGCTGCGCAGCTTCTTGTCCTGGTCGGACACCACGTAAGGTATCTTCAGGGCAGCCGTTCCGGGGCGCTCGGAATAAGGGAACACGTGCAGTTGGGTTACGTCAAGACTCTTCAGGAACTCGTAAGTCTCCTCGAACAGTTCGGGACGCTCGCCGCGCGTGCCTACCATAACGTCGACGCCGATGAACGCATCGGGCATCACTTTCTTTATCAGCTCTATCTTGTGGGCGAACAGCGCACTGTCGTAACGGCGGTGCATAAGGCGCAACACTTCGTCAGAACCACTCTGCAAAGGTATGTGGAAATGGGGCATGAACGCCCTGCTGCCTGCACAATACTCAATCAATTCGTCGTCGAGCAAGTCGGGCTCTATGCTGCTTATGCGGTAACGTTGTATTCCCTCGACGCCGTCGAGTGCCTTAACAAGGTCAATGAAACGCTCGTTGGTGGTCTCGCCGAAGTCGCCTATGTTGACTCCGGTCAGCACAATCTCCTTTCCGCCCTCGGCAGCAGCCTGCCTCGCCTGCCCTACAAGCGACTCTATACTGGGGTTACGGCTGAATCCGCGCGCGTATGGGATGGTGCAATACGTACAGAAATAATTGCAACCGTCTTGCACCTTGAGGAAATAACGCGTACGGTTGCCGCGCGAACAGCTCGGCGCAAATGTCTTAATGTCCTTAGTCTTAACGGCATGAAAGCGGTGCAAAGCCGTAACTTTGGCCGTACCCGACCATGCTTCTGACAAGAATTGTATTAGGTTAGCTTTCTCGTTGGCCCCCAAAACGAGGTCAACACCGTCTATCTTGCTTACCGTCTCGGGCTTGAGCTGGGCGTAACATCCTGTCACAATGACAAACGCTCCGGGGTTTTCACGCACCATACGGTGTATGGCCTGGCGGCACTTGTGGTCGGCCACCTCCGTCACCGAGCAGGTGTTAATGATGCAGATGTCGGCATTCCTGTCGACAGTGCGCACCCCCATGTCCTCGAGCATACGCCCGAAAGTTGAAGTTTCAGAAAAGTTCAACTTGCAGCCAAGCGTAAAATATACGGCGGTCTTGCCCTGAAAGGCTGATGTATCTATCATTTATTTTATATGTTTAAACAACCGTAGCCAACCAACTGCGGCCGGAAAAAGGTCTACACCTTATTATATATAAATATAAAAACATTTCACAACCAGGACAGGCCCTGATTGTATGGCGCAAAGATAGTAAAAAAACTCGATAAAAGTGTCTACAAACAACAATTCTTAAGATGTCCGAAATATTTAACAGTCGTTAGCAGTCTGTATCCATTTGGCAATCAGCGACTTACAAAAAAGTTACAAAAACATCAATAAAAAAAAGCCTAAAAAGAGAACAACGTATCGAAAAAATACTTACCTTTGCAGCGTTTTAATAAACAAATGATTGTTTTACAGATTTAAAAAGCAAAGAAAATGAAAAAGTTAGTTTTAATGTTCGTAGCTATCGCAGCTATTTCATTCGCATCATGTGGTAACAAGACAGCTCAGGGTGACGCTGCTGACACAACAGCAACTGACACTGCAGTTGTTGATACTATGGCTGCTGATTCAGCTCTTGCTGATTCTGCTGCTGTTGACACAACAGTTGCTGAATAATTAGCTACAACAGTTAAAAGCGTAAAAAACCGTCGGACCAAGTCCGGCGGTTTTTTGTTTATATCCCGATAACACATTCTTTACTACCATTTTCAGTTCCTTATTATACCTGTTTCATTATTACGGCTGACGCCTTTAGCCTTTATTCCGTCACGCTTACGCCCTTTTGACAAGCGCCAACTCAGGTTTATGCTTACCATATTTCCGGCATCCCCGTCGAACATCTGCTGGTTCTTATGCACATAACGGTTAAGAAGTTCGCCCTGCATCATCCTGACATCATTCTGGAAACAGTGCAGCCAGTAAAGGGAAACACTGAAATCGCCAAACCTGTAAGACGCCGATAAATAATAAGCGTATGCCTGACGGACTTTTGACTCACCTTCAAGAAAATTCCAGCCATTGTCTAAATATGCAGACAAAGACAACCGTCCGAGATACAGATCCGCACTTGCACTCCAGTTGAACGCTGATGAACAGTGTGTATAATCGTCGCCCGAATTGAAGCAACGGAAAAGCCCGCCGTTAAACATTAGCGACAATCTGCCTGGCAAAACATCGTAACGCGTGTAATTGTTGACATAAAAAAGATTGACGTGATGCTGGTTGGTACGAGTAAAAAGGAAATAAGTTTTACCGTCATCGTCAACCATCCTGTCAATCTTGGACATCGAGCAGTCGGGACTCATGCGGTAACACGTCATAATTTCCGTATACAGCGAAGGCAGCTGATACGAACAGGTCAACGACTATTCTATAACTTTATTTGCACGAAGCATGGGATTTCCTACAGTTATCTCCATTTCATTATTCCTTACGGCAACGTCACCAAGATATTCAAGACGCGGCGGCTTGCATGTCATCTCTATATTATAGCCGATTTTAAAGGCGTTCCACGGAGAATAATCAACCTGCAACTGCGGACGCCACAGCCAATAATCAAACTTCTGAGCTGCCTGACGGTAATGCAGATTGCTTGCGCCCATGCCAAGCATATACGAGAAAGACGAAAGTTGTCCCTTGATTTGGGCAAAGGCATAGACGTCTGAACGGAATATGGAATTGTCGGCATCAACGCTGCCTTCGTATCCTGTATTGGAACAAGCCCGGATAAGTTCCAGGCCGGATGAGAAGGTAAACGGACGCAGGCGGTTCTCATATATAAGTTCCCCGTAAAGCAAATTCTTGTCTCCACGCGACTTATAAGCATAAGGCGAGGAACCTCCGTAATTGTAATCATAGTATGAACTGGTATAACTGCCTGACATGTTTGCCGTTAGATTTTGCCTGTCTGTCAGGTTATAATTAAAATAAAGCTCGAATCCTGCCGACTTTGTATCATCTGAAGAGTTTATCATGAACGTCTCCTCCGCTTCTGCATAAGAAAGAGTTCTACGTCTGGAATTATCCGGAACACGAGAAATCGAGCCGTCGACAGTAGCCTGAAGCACGTAGCGCGCCGAATCTACAAGATTATATTGCAACCGTAAACCATGCGAAAGCGACTTTTTGCGGCTGTCAACATCACGCCGTTCGACTGTATAAAACGAATTGTCAGGCATCAGATAACGGTCGGTCTCCTCATACCTCTGCTTCTTCATGTCGCTGTATCCGAACGAATAATTCAGTCCGAAGCCGCTTTTTCCGACATTATATTTGGCAAACACGTCGCCACTTGAACGCATGGATGTAAGCGTCTGCATTACATCCGCACCGACTGCGTATCCGTTGTCTGGCCTGCGTACTACTATATTTATGACAAAATCAACGTCCTTACCATAACGGACTCCGGGATTTTTAATATAATCAACGTATTTAACCGACTTCACATCCAATGCCATCAGGTCGCTGCGGTCGGCAACTACATCATTTACCCTTACCTGAATCTGTCCTAAATTAGGCGGGACCGTTATTTCCTTAGTCACTTCATTGACTTTTACATAAGGCAAAGCCAGCTTGGACAGTAGGCTGTAACCCGTGGCAGATGCCTCTTGCTGCTCTTTAGTAGGAATCACGCGGAGCGCCCCGTCCTTATTATTTACGCGTGAACTTCTTACTACTATCTCAGACAAAGCCACAGAGTCAGCAGGCACCGAGTCATTGTCCATAGATTGGGCAAACGCCGATAACGGCACGACAAACGGAAGAATTAATAAAACAAGGTTTTTCATCTTTGCTTTTTTTCATGCAAAGATAAAGGCTCAACGGCAAAAAGCTCCGAACCTAATGCTGACAAGTATCTGACATTTTACTGACAAAAGCCTCACACACAGCATTTTAGGTACAATCCGCCTGTTAATGGCATATTAAAGAACAGTTATCGACTTACTTTCAGCCTGTATGCCCGTCCACGCTCAACCTCAATGCTAAGATTTGTATTTTGCCCTACAACAACCTTCAGTCTTCTTATTAATGTGTATAATGTCTCGCTTGGATCATCCTTTCCCGGCCAAAGGGCATCACATATTTCAGCCTTTGAAAGTTGGTTGCCGTCAGCGTTGAAGAACATTTCCATAAGGGTAAACTGCATCGGAGTAAAGCGTATCCTGTTGTTGTCTGCATCGTAGAAAACCCTTGCAGACCTGTCATAACTCATGCTGCCGACCTTACACAGGCCTGCATGCACAACATCCATACCGCGCCGACGACGCATGTAAGAAAGCGACAAAGTGCCCCATGCAAGGGCCATGAGGGCAAATGTTACCGGCATCTTCTGGTCGGAACAGCCCAGCACTGTGGCAAACGAGCATGAAGCATTACCGCGGAAAGCTATTGAAACATTTGAATTACGTGCCGCACCGGACTTCCATATAACCGTATCACCGCTCACACCTTCGGCACCCGACAATGCGCTACCGTCGCCACCATCACCCGTAATAACCAAAAACGACACATACGACCTGCCGCGCAGTTCGGGAATAGACAAGTTACGGTCAAAACAATCATCGCGGAAACACAAGGCAACCTCATCAGACGAGGATGCCTGCAACTGCCGACATACACGTATTGTGTCAGCCGTAACCCACTCCTGACCTTTCTCCGCAAGCGCAAGCACAAGCGCACGGTTAAGGTCAGACTCCATACGGCTGCGTGTCTGAATATAATTGCCGGTGCCTGTAACGACTGCCGAACAAACCAAAACCAGAAAAACTACTACTGAAAAATATGCTTTCATAATGTTTTCATTATTTCATATCAGAACGAAGCGACATGTCCTTTCGGCTGCTTTGTCGCATACTGATGCCATGAACGGTAAACCCACCTTATCTCATCAGTAGAAACATTGGTGCGTCTGCCAAACTCCACTGTCTTCTGCTTACGCATCACGCAAGGCCAACCGTTATAAAACAGATTGTAATCCTGAAGCATCGTAACGGTCATTCCATTTTTAATACTGTCGGTAACAACCTGATCAAGCTTGCCAGCCACACTGTCTTTGAAAAGCAAATTGAATACTCCACCAAGTAAATCGCGTGTTTCTTCCATGTTATATTTAGTCACGCTTTTGGCCATTATGTTGTAATCGTCCTCATATCCGTAATCGTCATAAGGTCCATAACCGACAAACACAGTCGTATAGGAAGAATCTTTCTCCATATCATCGATAGTATGCTGACCTATATCTATCATCGAACCATGAAGCTCAAAGAGGGTATTCATCTCGTCATAGGACGCACAGACACCTTCTTCTGAGGAGAACAGAATAGTAGCCAAAGCCTCAATATTAGTACGTGGCATTATAGAATCAATAGCAGGCTCAACTAAGTAAAGCGAGTCAAACATAGCCTTGACACTGACTTTCATCTTGTCGCGTATCTCCTTCCAGTTCTCAAGACTCTTAATAGAGCCGAGCTCATCGGTCTTGAACACAGCCCTGAGGTCTTTGTAACTGCTTTTAAGTATTGAGGCCATCTTGCTCTTTAAGTCATCAGCGCCCGAATCGCCATATTGGAAGTCAACAGGAATAAACTCGATAACATAACCGTCTGACGTGGAATCACGCACAACTAGCATGAACTCCTCACGCTGTTTCTGTCTGCGGCTTATGGTGTCGCCGTCATCAACAGTAATTTCATTTACCGTTCTGACATACTTCATTGTGTCGTTCTTGCAGAAATACGCTATTATAGCTATTGAAGAATCGCCGACAGCAATGTCAGTATCTGAAACTTTACCAGATGTCATCACTCTGCCACCAACGCCAATGCACAGCGACAAAAACAAGAACAAAGCTATTACTGACTTTACATTCATAGAAGAGCAGGTTTAAAGGTAGGGAAAATCCGATTACAAATATAGTGATTTTCCGCCATAAAACCCTTATTTCACCACAAATAAAGCAAAAATACTGACGTAAACGCCGCTTATATATATAAAAAGCCCCGGCAGCACTTTATGCCACCGGGGAACCCTTTGTATAATAAACTTGCTTTACAGTGCGAAAATTACTCTTCTACTGCAGCTTCCTCAGCTTTAGGAGCCTCAACGGGAGCCTCTTCTGCCTTAGGAGCTTCTTCTACGTTCTGCTCGCCTTCTGCAACGACCTTTACGGGAACCTCTACAATCACCTCCTTGTGGAAATGAACAGTAGCTACATAGTCGCCCACCTTCTTTGCATCACGCATGGTGATGATTTTGCGGTCGATGTCATGACCGAGCTTCTGCAACTCTGCTGCAACGGTGTTTGCCGTAACGGCACCGTAAGCAACACCGTTTGCGCTGACCTTAACAGCTATTGTGAGGGCAACGTCCTTAATAGCCTCGCCCTTCTTCTCTGCCTCTGCCTTGATGGCTGCAAGCTTGCGGGCCTGCTGGCGGAGAGTCTCGGCAAGCTGCTTCTTTGCTGACTCTGAAGCTATAACGCCCTTGCCGGTAGGTATGAGGTAGTTACGGCCGTAACCTGATTTTACGTTAACGATATCGTTCTTGAATCCCAAGCCGATAATATCTTCTTTCAGTATTATTTCCATCGTGTCTCCTCCTTTTTATTTCAACAAGTCAGTAACATAAGGAAGTAACGCTATCTGGCGTGCACGCTTAACAGCCTGGGCCACGCGGCGCTGGTACTTCAGTGAAGTTCCAGTGATGCGGCGGGGCAATATCTTACCCTGCTCGTTCAAGAACTTCTTAAGGAACTCAGGATCCTTGTAGTCGATGTACTTGATGCCGCTCTTCTTGAAACGGCAATACTTCTTCCTCTTCGTCTCAACTGAAGGCGGAGTCAAATATCTGATTTCTGATTCTTGTGCTGCCATTGTTTAAGCCTCCTCTTTTTTTGCTAATTTGTTTCTTCTCTTCTCGGCGTACTGAACGGCGTACTTGTCGAGCTTAACTGTCATGAAACGGATAACCTTCTCGTCGCGACGGTATCCAGTCTCAAGTGCCTTGATTACTTCTGGCTCAGCCTTGAACTCGATCAGGCAGTAGAAACCTGTCGACTTCTTCTGAATAGCGTAAGCCATCTTCTTCAATCCCCAGGTCTCTTCGTTCAATATTTCCGCACCCTTGTCGGTAAGCAGGCTCTTGAACTTTGCGACCGTTTCCTTCATCTGTTCATCAGACAAAACGGGAGTCAAAATGAAAACGGTTTCGTATTGATTCATACTACTTAAATGATTAATTTGTTTATTATTTTGCAAAATGCGGTGCAAAGGTACGCTTTTCTGCTGACATATCAGCCATTATTAATGTGTAGGCTTGTATGTTTTAACTTATTTTTTATCTTTCAAACCTTATTTTGCCCATCTTTTACGCAACAAGACCTTGTGTTATTGATTTTTATCCGTATTTTTGCATGCGTATAAATGATTCTGCACATGAAGAAATACATACGTTTTTCGGGCTTGGCTGGGCTTTACCTGGGTGCCGTCCTGTTAGTGTCGGGCTACGCTTTCGGCTGGACTGACAGCAACGCATTCACCATGTCGGCTGTAGCACTGGTAGTCATCGGCGCCGCCCTGCACGTGTATTTCTTGAAAAAGGATAGCAAGTATTAAAACGCGCTGAAGCGCGCCGGTTTGCAATACGTGGCCTTTTACAACGCAAAAGGCCACGTATTGCACGCTAAAAGGCCACCTTTTGGAATACAAAAGGTGGCCTTTTGCAAAGCATTGGATGCCAACAGGTTACGCGACCAGTCTTCCGATACCTTTCCATACACCTGCCATGTGGTGCAGCCACGCTGCCAATGCAGCCCTTGCTGGCAGTATGGCGGGTAGCGACTATCCACATACTGTATGGCGGTATGCGTCAGCCACGGATATCGTGGTATGCCTTCTGCATTTTCTTGGGCATTTTCCTGACAACCTCTTCTACCGAATGACTAATCAAGCGCATTATAAGCTCGTCGGGGAGATCGCTTTCGAGTTCCACCGTTATCCAGTATTTCTTGTCTGAATGGTAACCGAAAGTTATGCCTGAATAATGCTCCATGAGTTCGGCAGACCACTCCGTGTCGCACTTCATGTTGGCGATGAACCGCCCGTCCTTCGGCTCCAGTCCGGCATAAGTGAACATCTTGCCGAGAACCTTGTAGACAAGCGTGTCACTGCCGAAGGGGAAACACTCTTCGGCACCTTTGACGCCAAGGCAATAATTCCTGTATTCCTCTATGTTCATAAGCCCTGACGGGCGCAAGCTAAAGGCCCGGCGCCCGACAGGCAAATATAGCCATTCCGCCCGATATGTGCAAGGACATTGCTGCTAAAGAATAAAAAAATCCGCATGCAGGCCGTTAAGCCGCATGCGGATTGGATGTTGCCGCCGGTCGGGGCGCCAGCTTAATCCTGCTCGGGAGTGATGAGCTTGTAGCCCTTGCCGTGTATGTTGATGATTTCAATCTGGTCGTCGTCCTTCAGGTGCTTGCGCAGCTTGGTGATGTAAACGTCCATGGAGCGCGCGTTGAAGTAGTTGTCGTCGATCCAGATAGTCTTCAGTGCGAAGTCGCGCTGCAGGATTTCGTTGGCGTGCGAGCAAAGAAGTGCGAGCAACTCGTTCTCCTTCGTAGTCAGCTTGGTCTGCTTGTCGCCGATGGTAAGAAGTTGCTTCTGGGTGTCGAAGGTGAAGCGGCCGATGTGGAAAATGGTGTTTTCCTTGTTCTTCTTGCCGCGTACACGGCGCAGGATGGCCTCGATACGGAATACAAGTTCTTCCATAGAGAACGGCTTGGTGATGTAGTCGTCGGCACCGATTTTGAAGCCTTCGAGTATGTCCTCTTTCAGGGTCTTTGCCGTAAGGAAGATGATTGGTATCTCGGCGTTGGCCTGGCGTATCTCCTGTGCCAGTGTGAAACCGTCTTTCTTCGGCATCATCACGTCGAGCACGCAAATGTCGAACTTGCTCTTGAGGAATGCCTTATAGCCGGCGTCACCGTCGGGACAAAGTTCTGCACTATAACCTTTGGCTTGTAAATATTCGCGAAGCAGCATGCCGAGATTCTCGTCGTCTTCACACAATAGGATTTTCAGTTTCTCGTCCATAGTTGTTCTATTTTTTTATTATTGGTAATGATATTATGAATTTCGTTCCTTTTCCCTTCTCGCTCTCTACGTGGATTTCGCCCTTATGCAGGTCTACCATCTTCTTCACGTAGGCGAGGCCGAGGCCGAAGCCCTTCACGTCGTGTACGTTTCCTGTATGCACGCGGTAGAATTTCTCAAAGATCTTCTTCAGGTTTTCCTTCTTGATGCCTACACCGTTGTCCTTGACCGAGAAGTACAGCTTCTCCTTGTCGTTCCATGTCTTTACAGCCAACTCCAACGGGCGGTCCGGATTGCGGTACTTGACGGCATTGTCAAGCAGGTTGAAGATTACGTTGGTGAAGTGCATCTCGTCGACGTATATCGTCGGTTCGGTGGCGTTAAGCTCCGTCGTTATGTGGCCGCCGGTATGCTCTACACGCAGGGTGAAGGTGTTGGCCACGTTCTCAACAAGGTCGTTAAGGTTAAGCTCCTTCTTCTTGAAGATGGCCTTCTTGCGGTCGAACATCGACATCTGTAACACTTTCTCTACAAGGAAGCGCAGGCGTTTCGATTCGTCGTTGATTACACCGCCCAGGTGTTTCATCATCACGGGGCTCTTGGTCACGGTCTCGTCGTTGAGCATCTGTGCCGCAAGCGAAATGCTGCTGATAGGCGTCTTCAGCTCGTGGGTCATGTTGTTGATAAAGTCGTTCTTTATCTCTGTATAACGCTTCTGGCGGAATATTACGAATATCGTAAAGATAAACGTAACGAGCAACACGATGGTGAACGCCACAGAAGGTATCATGAACCTTATCCCGCTGAATATGTAGCTGCCCATGTCGGGGAAATGTATCTTCACCACGCCCATCTTGTTTGACGGGTCGTTCCTGAAAAGCACCTGTGAATAGGTATAGTCCTCGCCTTCTTCGGTATAGTCGGGGCAACGGTATACTTCCCGTCCATCTTGCGTCGACACAGTGAAGTGGTATGGGATGTCTATGCCGTTGTTCATCAGCTCCGTCTTAATGTCCTGGTCAAGCATCTTGAAATTGATCCTTTCGCGCAACGGCTTTTCGGATGCAGTGTAAAGAATGCTGTAAACGACCTCGTCAAGCAGCGCTTTCTGGTAGATGTACCTGTTTTTGACAATCTCGCGCATCGACTTGGTGGCTTCCGAAATCGAGTTCTTGTCGCTGCGGAGTATCATCGCCTTGGGCATGGAAGACGGCTTCATGCTTAACGTCTTAAGCTCGAACGACGAATATCCGCCCCTGCTATGACCGGGCACTGCATATCGATGTGAATGCTGCACATCCATGCTTCCGCTCAATGTGTCGCCCTCGTTTACCGCAGACTGTGCACGCTCGCTACGCGACGACGCATTGACATCGCGCTCGAGATACCGAAGTGTCTCGTTCAGCTCGAGGTTGCGCGAGGCCTGGTAAAGTGCCTTGTTGACAGATTCGTCGAACTGCTCTTTCTTCATCTGCACCATAGCCTCTATGTACTTTAGCTGCATGAAGAGCAACACGAGGAATGACAACCCCATTACTATTGCTATTAACCAAATCGTAGCTTTCTTCATATCGGCAAATATATTGCAAAAAACAGCACGTATGGGATTTTTTGTTAATTAAAACATCAAAATTCATCTATATTAACCAAATATAAGCAAGATAATTGATAATTGTCAAATATAACCATCAACAAAAAGTCTACATGGCAACGGAAGTGGAATAAGGTGTGTTGGTCTGAATAAACCGTTGGGATGTGGATAAAAAACGAGGGTGCGAAAAGCACCCTCGATTTATAATATACGGCCTGGTACGCATGACTTTACGCACTTGACCGATGCGGCAAAATTTGACATCATTCGTCCTTGTCAGCCAACTCGGCCTCATGGGCTTTGATGAGCTCTTGCTGTATGTCGTTGGGAACAAGTTCGTAACTTGCAAACTTCGTTGTAAACGAAGCGCGGCCACCCGTAAGAGAACTTAATGCAACAGAATAGCTGGCAAGCTCTTTCTGGGGAATCTTGGCCTGCAACTTCTGGTATCCGGCCTCGCTGTCCATACCCATAATCATGGCACGGCGACCCTGCAAGTCACTCATTACATCGCCCATGAAATCGGCAGGCACATATACTTCCAAGTCGTATATAGGCTCGAGAATCTTCGGTCCTGCATTCTTGAACGCGTCAGAGAAAGCATGGCGTGCAGCCAGCATGAACGAAAGTTCGTTACTGTCAACCGGGTGCATCTTTCCATCATAAACCACTACGCGCACATCGCGTGCATAGCTTCCAGTCAACGGGCCTTGCTCCATACGCTCCATCACGCCTTTCAATATTGCCGGCATGAAGCGAGTGTCGATAGCACCGCCAACAACCGAGTTGATGAATACTAGCTTGCCGCCCCACTCAAGGTCGACAACTTCCTTGCTCTTGATATTCATCTTGAACTCCTGGCCGTTGAACTTGTAAACAACCGGGTCGGGCATGCCTTCTGCATAAGGCTCAACAATAAGGTGAACTTCACCGAACTGGCCTGCTCCACCAGACTGTTTCTTGTGACGGTAGTCGGCACGTGCCGCCTTCGTAATAGTCTCACGGTACGGTATCTTGGCATCAACAAACTTAACAGGAATCTTTTCATTGTTCTCAAGACGCCACTTCAGTGTGCGCAGGTGGAATTCGCCCTGGCCGTGGATGATTGTCTGCCTAAGCTCCTTACTCTGCTCGACAACCCATGTCGGGTCTTCCTGGCGCATCTTGGTAAGGGCCGCCATCAGCTTTTCGGTATCACCCTCGTTAACGGCCTTGATGGCACGGGAATACTTGGAATTCGGGTAACGTATGAAGTCGAACCTGTTATCACAGTCTTTTCCATTAAGCGTGTTGCCTGTTTTAACGTCTTTCAGCTTCACTGTACAGCCAATGTCCCCGGCATTAAGGCAGTCAACCGGCTGGCGGTTAGCTCCGGCGCAAACGTAAATGTTGGCTATGCGCTCTTTAGAACCACGGTCGGCATTGCTCAGGTCGTCACCAGGCTTAACACATCCGCTCATAACCTTGAAGTATGAAACTTCACCGATATGGGGCTCTACGCCTGTCTTGAAGAAATATACAGACTCTGGAGCAGACGAATCAGCAGGAACTTCCTCACCGCGTGTATTATGTATCTTAGGCATTTCGCTTACAAACGGAACAACGTTGCCCAAGAATTCCATAAGTCTGCGCACGCCCATGCTACGGCCTGCACAAACACAGAATACAGGGAATATAGATCTAGTTACAAGTCCCTTACGGATACCTTCACGCATCTCGTCTTCCGTAAGAGTCTCTTCCTCGAAGAACTTCTCCATGAGCGTCTCGTCGTTTTCTGCTGCAGCTTCAACGAGAGCCTTGTGCAATTCCATGGCCTTATCCATTTCCTCGGCCGGAATATCCTCGATTATAGGAGCACCACCTTCAGGTTTCCATGAGTATTTCTTCATCAGGAGAACGTCAATCAATGAATTGAAGCCGTCACCTGTCTCTATCGGGTATTGTATTTCGACGCATTTAGAACCGTAAATGTCCTTCATGCTGTTAATTATCGAATCAAAGTCACACTTGTCGCTGTCAAGCTGGTTGATAAGGAAAATAACCGGCTTTTTTAACTTTTCAGTGTAACGGAAATTGTTCTGAGTTCCTACTTCCGGACCATATTGTCCGTTAATCAGAATCAATGCCTGGTCTGTCACATTCAAGGCGGTTATCGCTCCACCCACGAAATCGTCCGACCCGGGACAATCTATTATATTAAGTTTCTTATTGTTCCACTCAACATTAAAAACGGTTGAGAATACTGAGTAGCCGTATTCCTGTTCAACCGGGAAATAATCACTTACGGTATTTTTAGCTTCTACGCTTCCACGGCGCTTGATTACACCACTTTCATACAACATTGCTTCGGCAAGAGTCGTCTTGCCTGAGCCCGCACTGCCAAGCAACGCAATGTTTTTAATCTCATTAGTCTGGTAAACTCTCATATTAATATAGATTTAAGTTTGTTACAAATAACGGGCTCTAAGTTAAACATTTTTACGCAAAATCGCAAAATAAAACAACAAAAGTGCACAAAAAATTAAAACATATTAGTACTTTTGCATTAAAATAAAGGAAACAGGCCAAAAACAAACAACAATGGCAGGAATTTACGTCCACATACCATTCTGCAAAAGCAGATGCATATACTGCGGCTTTTATTCAACAGTGCAACTTAATCTGTGTAAACCATACATAAACGCCGTATGCAAAGAAATGCGTATGAGGAAGGAATATATAAAGGGCGAAAAGTTTTCAACTGTATACATAGGCGGAGGTACACCGTCTACACTTAACGGAGAAGAGTTGGAAACCCTGTTCTGCAACATGTTCGAAGTATTCGACATAAGCGACAACGCAGAAATCACCATGGAATGCAATCCTAACGACATTGACGTACATTTCATAAAAACATTGAAAAGGCTTCCTGTAAACCGAATAAGCATAGGTGCACAGACTTTTTCCGACAAACGCCTCAAATTCATTCACAGACGACACAGCGCCGAGGAAGTGTACAATGCAGTAAAGCTTCTACGATCAGCAGGATATAACAACTTAAGCATAGACCTGATGTTCGGCTTTCCTGGCGAAACATTAAACGAATGGCTCACTGACATCGACAAGGCACTTTCATTGAACGTTGAACACATCTCGGCTTACAGCCTAATGTATGAGGAGGGAACATGTCTTTACAATATGCTGGAAAACGGGGAAGTAAAAGAAATAGACGAGGAACTAAGCCTCTCAATGTACAACGCATTAGTGTCAAAACTAACTACCAACGGATACGAACATTACGAAATAAGCAATTTCGCCCGTCCTGGTTACCGATCACGCCACAACTCAAGCTATTGGCAACAAGTAAGATACATCGGCCTAGGAGCTGCAGCACACTCTTTTGACCTTAAATCAAGGCAATGGAACATTTCGGAAATAAACAAATATATTTCTGAAATAAACAAAGGTAATGTCCCGATGGAACGTGAAGAACTTGACTCAGACACAATATTCAACGACATAATCACAACTTCGCTTCGGACATGCGAAGGCATAGACCTTAATTATATTAGCAACAAGCTCGGAAAAGATTATAAGAACAACATTCTAGAAAATGCCGACAGATACATCAAAGAAGGACTTGTCAAAATATCAAACGACCACCTCAAGCTCACGAAGGACGGCATTTATGTCAGCGATGCAATAATGAGCAGCCTCATGATCGTATAATCACACAAAATCTCACATCCGTCCCATTACTCCCATTCCTCCCATCACCGGCACGCACAAAAAAAAGAGTCCCGCAGGAATCTCTTCCTGCAGGACCCTCGTTCAAAAAAAGG
>ENA-OZDX01000359-OZDX01000359.1-human-gut-metagenome-genome-assembly--contig:-NODE-359-length-27455-cov-9.376533_pt1 | contig 27455 bp, 18 predicted proteins | sample MGYA00245062_ERZ653597 | MGnify/ENA primary metagenome ERZ653597 (study PRJEB26926, sample SAMN06165186) | human gut metagenome | biome: ENVO:00009003; feature: ENVO:2100002; material: ENVO:00002003...
GCGTCCTACATCTGAATATTCGTTCTTCACTTAATAGTGTCAATTGAATTATTCACTCTTCACTCTTCGTTCTTCACTTTCACAAGACGTTCTTCACTTAAACGTGCATTTGGATTGTTCCCTTTTAATTTTTAACTGTTAATTGTTAATTTCTAATCGCCCTCTCTCCGCCTACTCTAAATTTGTCTTCAAAAAATCTATGAGGCGTGACATGGCTTCCGCATCCAAATTCCAATGGTTGCTGTCCAGATAATTCCTTTCACGCTCCTTTATTTTCTTCTTTTCTGATTCGGAAGTTCCCAATAGTACTTCCAAATAGGCGTATATCTTTGTTTTCTTTGCAGGTATGGTAAGAGGCTGCCCCTTCCGCCAAGGCAAGTCAATTTCTTTCAGAGAGTCCTCATAAGTTTTCCAACAATCCATAACGGGTTGGTTCTCAGGATTTATGACAAGCTCCAATAAGTCTTCAAGTTCGCCGGAAGAACTGTTGTCTGGAAACAGGAACAATTGAAAATCCACATTATTTTGCTCCTTCCATTTTACAAGTTCGTCCTTTTTCTTGCTAAAATCATCGTCTGCGTCGAAGATGACAAGATTTACCCCATTGTCGGCAGATGTTCTTTTCATTTGGTTGATATATGCTGTCTGCTTCTTGGGTGACATAAGATTGGAGCATCCGTCAGTCCTGATTATATTTATCCGTTCTGAAATATCTCCAAAAAGATGTTCTGCCAATTGCCATATAAACCGTTCGTCGGCAACGCCTTCAACAAAAATAGTATTACTCCTCGTCATCTCCTTATTTCCATTTCGTTGTCTATCGCCTCTTTCAGTTCATCATAAGAATACCTGTAAGCCTGGAATCCCTCTTTGGCAGTTTTGGCTATATTATATACATTTGCTACAGCCTGGAACTCCGGAGCCTCTTTCATCGCATTAGCAAGGCTTTGCAGGCATTCGATATTATGGGTTGTAACAAACATCTGGATATCATGGCGAACAACAAACTTCATAATGGCACGCCACAGCAGTTTGTGCGCACTGTAATGCATGCCATTGTCTATTTCGTCGACTAACAGAATATTATAATTTTCTACGAATACTGAGGATATGATATTTATCATACGCCTGATTCCGTCGCCCGCCATACTTATAGGCAACAGTTCGCACATATTGCGGAGTTTCAGGTAAAGTCCGTCGGGCAGCGCCTCTATCGTCTCGATAGCAGGGTCAAATTCCTGCAAGGCTTCGACAACAAGCTGCTTCTTGTTATATTTCACTATCGAAGCGAAATTATTTGTAGCGTTGCCGTCATTCTTGTCTGTAGAAATGAAAAGACAGTTCAGCTCTTCCTTATACCTATTGTCCGTTGTCTGCTGGAGACTACCGTCTGACCCGAGAAACAATGCTGACTGGAAATTGAAATCACCCGTGAGGTTCGTGTCAAACTTAAAGTCAAGACGTATTATATCAGAATGGATTGACGTTCCGTTGGATGGTTCGTCAGATCCCCTCATTGTTGGTGAAAAAGTAAGACGCCTTACGCCATCACCTATACTTGCCCGCAACAAGGGTGCATTATTAAAATCCATGTTATGGAACAAGTATCTTGCATTGTTCAAATCAGCGTTTACCGCCGACAAGGCTCTCAAATAATTTACTCGTGTAGGAATAAACGGGTTAGACATACCTGCAAGCATGAAAACGGCTTCAAGAACAGAGGTTTTGCCCACATTATTGGCGCCTACAAAAACGTTTATTTTTGACAGACCGCTTATCTCAATATGGTCAAATCCCCTGAAATTGGACAGCTCTATATTCCTAAATTGATTTTTCATCTCCTGCAAGTATTATTATAGCTTTAAAACATTAACACTGCAAAGATAGCGAAAGGCGAGCGCAATACAAAAGGTAAAACAAAGTTTTTCCGTTTTTTATTGCCGAGCCGCATCCTATTTTATTTAAATATGCTAAAAGAATAGTGAAAACAATTCATAATTCACAATTCATAATTCATAATTCACAATTCACGGGAATAATTCACGAAAGCAATTCATAATTAAGAATTCATAATTCACAATTATGCCATGCGGATTGCGTCCTACATCTGAATATTCGTTCTTCACTTAATAGTGTCAATTGAATTATTCATTCTTCACTCTTCGTTCTTCACTTTCACAAGACGTTCTTCGTTCTTCACTTTCACAAGACGCTCTTAACTTACCTCACGGTTCTCCCAACGCTTCGACTATCATTTTGACCTGTGCGGGGGTGTATGTGCGCGACTTGGGGCTGGCGCCAATCGCCGCGAGGCGTTCGCGAAGGTTGGGATAACGGTCAATCCACTGTGTGAGCTTATGGTAGGCGGCGCGCGGATTCATGTCGGGACAGTATGTCTGGGCAAGCTCCATGCGGCCGTAAGTGCGTATTTTGAAACATTCCATGTCGGCGGCTTTTGTTAAACGGGTTGTTGTGTGTAGGGAAGCAGGCTGACAGCGTTAAGCGGACCTGCTCTTAAACAATGCTAAGGTACATAAAAATCACGAGAAAAGCAAATATTTATGTACAAATAAGTCACTGTAACTCACCGTTTTACGCATTAATTCATTTTGGCCGGAAGCCGTGTGCTATCTTTGCATCAGACAACAGTCGCAAACGTTTGGGATGTATTGTTAAACCTCTAAAAACTATTAGCTTATGATTCGTTACAAACTTTATCAAAACCAGATTACTACAAGTAGATTCAACGGGTACTGGTATGCGCGCGCGGTATGCGACGAGACGTATGACACGCAGCAGCTTGCCAAGCACATGTCGGGACACAACACTCCGTATTCGCCGGGCGTTATCCACGGTGTGCTTAAGGACATGATTGCCTGCATAAAGGAGCTGCTGCTCGACGGCAAGAACGTGAAGCTGGACGACCTGGCAATATTCTCCGTGGGATTAAGAACTACGGGCGTGGAGGACGTGGCAGACTTCAGCGTGGCTGAAAACGTGAAGGGACTGAAGCTTAGGGCACGCGCGACGGGCAGCCTGTCGACATCGAGCCTGCGCCAGGAGGCCATACTGAAACAGCTGGCAAAATACTCGATAACCGAGACTACCGAGCCGACGGAACCTTGAGCCTGACACGGCGGCGCAGCTGCCAGCCGCACTTCAGGAATATATTAATTGTATAACTTAAAACCAAAAGTAATGAACGAACAGAAAAAGAACATCTTGAGAATTGTCTTGCAGACTTTAATCAGCGTCATTTCGGCCGTTGCAACCGCACTGGGGCTCCAGAGCTGCATGTAGGCGCGACATGACGACGGGTGCCGGGATGCCGCCCGGACGGTGTCCGGCGCCCTTCTTCCTTCTGTTGTTCAGTTATTTACAGTTTAAAATGCGTACCATAACACTTATCATAATACACTGCTCGGCAACGCCTGAGGGCAAGAGCCTCGGTTTTGAAGAATGCCGGCGCGACCACGTAATGCACAGGCATTTCAGGGACATAGGTTACCACTACTACATAACGCGCGACGGCGTGGTGCACAACGGGCGGCCGCTGGAGAAGGCAGGCGCGCACTGCCGTGGGCACAACTCGCACTCTGTCGGTATTTGCTATGAAGGGGGACTAGACGCCGACGGCAAACCTGCCGACACGCGCACCGATGCGCAGAAGCGTGCGTTAAGCGTACTGGCAGGCAGGCTGAAAGCCCGGTTCCCGAAAGCCTTGATTGTGGGGCACCGTGAGCTTAACCCTGAAAAGGCTTGCCCGTGTTTCGACGTGGCGAAGGACTTGGCTCCCGGGCGTTAAGTTCATTGCCGCACATCTTATTTCCGCCGTTTCTTATTTCAGTGTAGCACCACTACGGGTGCCCGCATTTCACTACTGCCGTCCGGGCGTATCGTCGCTTCACTCCCCTACTCCCGGAACATTCACTTACATCCGCATGCACCTGAAAGGTGCTACCTGGAACCAGACGGCAGGCACGGGTGCATGTACGGATACAGACAGACGGTTGGCAGATAACGCCGCTTAAGCCCGGAGCATACGGCGGCTGGAGGCGTCAGGGATTAAAGCAATTGTATGAATTCGGTCTCGACCTCTACCGTGGCGGCGAGCAGCATGGGTATCTCCACAAGCAGGCGTTTCACCTTGGAGCCACGTGTGGTTATAAGGCTGCCCTCGTAACCGTCGAGGTTTCCGCCGATAATACGGATGCGGCGGTTGCGCATGGCAGGCGTAACTTCGTCGGGACGGTAATACTGCGGAGAGGAAGACAAGCCTACGGCGTGGATGAACCGCTGCATGTCGGCGGCGCGCACGGTCATGGGCATCTTGTAACCGCCACGCAGGTAACGGTATTGCAGCATGGGAGTAGTCTCGACCACAGAGTCGAGTTCCGCACGCGAAGCGTAGACGAAGAGAAGGTCATGGATAAACGGGAGCTGCCGCCGCTCGCGCTTGCCGTGGTTAAGCATGAGCTTCCACACCATAGGGGTGAAGGTGCGGATGTTCAAGCCGTCGAGCAGTTTGTAAGCCGGCAGTTTGGCATTGGGACGGGTAAGGTCGCGCATGACAAACCACTGGCAGGCATCATCGCCGGAAACGGCTGTTACAGACTTAACGGCAGGCACGCCAACACTCTCGCACATTGCGTCCATTTTTTTGATTAAGACAAATTGATTTAGTCCTGCACGCTGGTGTAATTTGTTGTACAGCAAGCAGTTACGTAAATCCTTATGAAAAGTACTGGATTCTTCACCGTCAGTTCATCTATTTTATGTTGGCCGTATCAATGGCAGGTTTTTATTGGCACCCAGATACACTGAATGTACCGAATCCGTTAATGCTTCAATGTATGAAGCATACATTCGATTGCAAAATTACACAAAATATTCAAATACAAATGTTTTTATTGATTAATTTTTCAATATGTCTTGTAATTTTATCATTCAACGCGTGGCACGACACCGCAAGCAATTTAACCGGTTACATCCATGCGGACGGATGTCAATACTTCGTACTTACCGGCCTGCCCTGCTTGTTAATTTAACGTGACGACGGAATTATCTTGAGTGGGACTGCGACGGTTACTGTTTCAAATGATGACCTTTCAGCTTGCAAAACACGGTCTTTCGTCTTTTAAAAGGCAACCTTTCACACTGCAAAAGGATGCCTTTCGCAAGCCCGCCGGAAGCTGACGAAAACAGTAAGCAAAAGCCGACGATATGCAACAGACTGTAAGCATCAGCCACGAGAAGGTACTGATAATACCGCCAACCGGATAATATAAATAAGGTATAAAGGCTGGTGGAAGACACTTTAGCAAACCGTAGGCGGACGCATGATAAAGATGAAGGCGGCGCAGGGCGTGCACGGGAACGACGAACGGCACAAGCGGACTGGCGGTGCTGTAAACGTTTGCACATGCTTTTTGTTTCTTTTTCACCGGCGGCGCATACCGCTTACGGGCAAAAGCCGTACATTTACGCAGTAAACGAAAACACGGGCATCTGCAACCTGCCGCAGACGAGGGCGCAACCCCGGTGCAAGACGGGCGCCGGCACGGACAAACAAGCCGACGGCAGGCAAAAGGATGCACAAGAAAACAAAAAACTTTATACCATGAGAAAGATTTTATCAGTCTTTTTTTCACTGTTCACAGCAGTGACAGTAATGGGCCAGGGATGGCCGTCGAATTACCGGGGCGTAATGCTTCAGGGATTTTACTGGGACTCATACGCCGACACGCAGTGGAGCAACCTTGAGGCCCAGGCCGACGAACTGTCGGAGTTTTTCAAGCTTATATGGATACCGCAGAGCGGAAAGGCTGCCTCAGACCCGTCGATGGGATACAACGACCTGTACTGGTTCAGCGACTACACAAGCTCGTTCGGCAGCGAGGAGCAGCTGCGCTCGATGATCAGCACATTCAAGCAGAAGGGGCTGGGCACGATAGCCGACGTGGTGATAAACCACCGCTCGTCGATGGCAGGCACGTGGATGAGTTTCCCCGTCGAGACATACAAGGGCGTGACATACACGATGCTGCCCTCTGACATCTGCGCAAACGACGACGGCGGCAAGGCTGCCGCACAGGCTGAAGTGAAGCCGACGGGCGCAAACGACACGGGCGACGACTTCGACGGTGCGCGCGACCTGGACCACTCGAGCCAGAACGTGCAGACCATGGTGAAGGCTTACCTGGACTTCCTGCTGAACGACCTGGGCTACACCGGCCTGCGCTACGACATGGTGAAGGGCTATTCGCCCATGTACACGGGCATATACAACTCGGCAGCACAGCCGCAGTTCTCGGTAGGCGAATACTGGGACGGCACACAGCAGATAAAGAACTGGATTGACGGCACCAAGGTTGACGGCACGGTGCAGTCGGCAGCGTTCGACTTCCCGCTGAAATACCTGCTGAACGACTGCTGCAACCAGGGCGCCAACTGGAGCACGCTGGCAGGCACGAGCCTGACGAGCAGTCCGACATACAGGCGCTATGCGGTGACCTTCGTTGACAACCACGACACATACGGACGCGGCAACGGCAACGACCTGACGGGCAACGTGACGGCTGCCAACGCCTTCATACTGGCAATGCCGGGCACGCCCTGCGTATTCCTGCCCCACTGGCAGGCATACAAGCAGAACCTGAAACAGATGATTTACGCGCGCTATGCCGCCGGAATAAGCAACGAAAGCACATACGAGACGCTTAACCGCGCTGCCAGCCAATACGCCGTAAAGGTGAACGGCGAGGCAGGCAAGTCGGTAGTGCTGCTAATGGGCTCGGCAGCATGGCCCGGCAACATGGCCGACGAGAGCGACTACTTCCTGGCAGACAAGGGCGACAACTACGCATACTACCTGTCGCGCAACGCCGAGACGGCATGGACCGACATGCCTTCAGGCTCTTACGACAACGCACTGAGCGTTACGCTTAACGCGCTGACGGCTAAGGCAGCGGCACAGCTGGTCTACACGACCGACGGCAGCGAGCCGACGGCGGCAAACGGAAAGACCGTTGCCGACGGCGCAAAAGTGGAAATAACGGACAACACCACGCTGAAAGTGGGACTGCTCGTCAACGGCGCGGTGACGGGCGTAATAACAAGGGTGTACAAGGTAACCAAGTTCCAGCCGCATGACATTACTGTCTACGTTAACACGGACAACGTAGGCTGGAGCAGCTTGAACTTCTGGACATGGGGCGGCGACGAGACACACGGCCCGATGAACCCGGCATGGCCCGGCGACAAGATTACGGCAACGACTGTCATCGACGGCAAGACTTGGTATTACAACACTTACCGCATGAACTCGTCTACCGACTACGTCAACTTCGTATTCAGCACGGGCAGCGGCAGTCCGCAGACCGTAGACGTGGTGAACGTCAAGACTGACAAGTTCTATGAAATATCAACCACGATGTCGGGCGGCAAGCACACAGTCGACGACGTGACTGGCCAGCACTCTACCGGCATAGGAACAATAACCGCCGAAAATGCCGGCAAGCAGGCAAACATGAACGTGTACACGCTTGACGGCCGCCTGGTGCGCCGGTGCGCAAAGGGCACAAGCATGGACGAGGCGCTCGACGGACTGCCACGGGGCATGTACATAGCCGGCGGAAAGAAAGCTGTAAAACGCTGACACCAGCGAAGGTGGCAGGCCACCAAGTAAAAAAACACCAAACGACCCTGTCAAACCCCATCAAGGGGCTATGGCAGGGTCGTTTTTTTTGCGCACAACGGTTAACAAGGGGCAAATGAAGCCTTTCGTTAAAATTAACACATCAAAAAATGCATAAAAAGAGCATTTTTAGCGAAAAAAGGGGTGCCATATCTTAATTTTAACTCTCTTGTAACATTATATATCTATTTTTTAATTAATTTTGCACGATGAATTTAAGATAAATCAACGCTGAATTACAAAATAGTGTTTAAAAATTAAGATTTGTGGTAAGGTTATTAGATTTTCATTCTTTAATTTCAAACAATAACAGTATGCAAAAACGTTTAGGTATTCTATTCGTGTTGATGTTGTTAATGACGACCAAGATGCTGGCCCAAATGACAACGTCAGGAATCAATGGTATGGTTATGGCCGGAGACGAAAAGGCCATTGGCGCAACCATTACAGCAGTTCACGAGCCGTCGGGAACCACCTATAACACGGTGGTAAACGCAAGCGGCCGCTACTCAATCAATGGTATGCGTGTCGGTGGACCCTACACCATCAAGGTAAGCTACATCGGCTACACTACAAGTGTGACCAAGGATGTAACCCTCCAGCTTGCCGAGTCTTACAGCCTGAATGTCAACCTTTCAGAAGACTCGCATGAACTGGGCGAAGTGGTTGTTTCAGCCAAGGCTACTAAATTCACGGCTGAAAAGACCGGTGCTTCGACCAACATCAACCTCAGCCAGTTGGAGAACATGCCGACTGTGAGCCGTTCGATTACCGACTTCACCCGCTTGTCTCCTTACGGCGGCAACGGCATGAGCTTCGCAGGAACCGACGGACGTACGGCAAACTTCACTGTCGACGGTGCAAACTTCAACAACAACTTCGGTTTGAGCGACGGCCTGCCCGGTGGCGGCAATCCTATCTCTATCGACGCAATCGAGGAAATGCAGGTTGTAATCTCGCCATACGACGTACGCCAGACCAACTTCATCGGTGGTGGTGTCAACGCTATCACGAAGTCGGGTACCAACACATTCAAGGGTACGGCTTACGTTTACCACCAGAACGAGAACATGCGTGGTGACGCCGTAGACCGCGAACAGATATCAGGCGCACGCGAGAAAGACCAGAAGACCACTTACGGCTTCACCCTCGGTGGCCCTATCATCAAGAACAAGCTGTTCTTCTTCGTCAGCGGAGAAATGAGCAAGATTCCTACGGTGGTTAACCGCTGGCGCGGTTCTGTCGACGGTGTCGAGGATGCCGACAACTACATCTCGCGCACTACACTCGCCGACCTGGAGAAAGTGTCTAACTTCGTGAAAGACAAATATGGCTACGACACTGGTTCATGGACAAACTTCCCCGCAGACGAGAACAACTACAAGTTGCTGGCACGTCTGGACTGGAACATCACTAACATGCACCATCTCTCATTCCGCTACAACTACACGAAGAACCGCAACTGGAACCCCACGAACGCTTCTTCAATGGACGGCGGTACACGTTCTGCTTACGGACGTTTCTCACAGAAGTCAATGAGCTACGCCAACTCTATGTACGCCCTTGACAACCTGGTACACTCATTCTCAATCGACTTGAACAGCCGTTTCTCTGATAACCTGTCAAACCAGTTCCTTGCTACTTATTCAAAACTGGACGACGTGCGTTTCACCAACTCTGCCGACTTCCCCTTCATTGACATCATGGACGGAACAGGCACCAACACTGCGTACATCTCGCTCGGCAAGGAGCTCTTCACTCACAACAACGCCGTGCGCAACACTGTCTGGAACATCAAGGACGACGTAACTTATTATGCAGGAAGCCACAAGATAATGCTCGGCGCCAAGTTCGAGCACCAGATGGCACTCAACTCTTACATGCGTAACGGTACAGGTTACTACCGCTACTACTCTCTCGACGACTTCCTTAACGGAGCCGCTCCCGAGATTGTAAACCTCACCTACGGCTACGACGGCAAGTCTGACCCTGCCGCAACAGTACGCTTCAACACACTCGGCATCTACATCCAGGACGAATGGTCTATAACACCGAGCTTCAAGCTGACCTACGGTCTGCGTTTCGACGACATGTTCTTCAACAACGACGACCTGATGACCAACAAGGCAATCTACGACCTCGACTACGACGGCCGCCACATCGACACAGGCAAGTGGCCGGGCTCTAACCTTACGGTAGCCCCACGTGTAGGTTTCGTATGGGACATACTTGGCGACAAGACCCTCAAGCTGCGCGGAGGTTCGGGTATATTCCAGGGCCGTCTGCCTTTGGTATTCTTCACCAACATGCCTACAAACTCAGGTATGGTGCAGTACCAGGCCATCATCAACGAAGCTAACGCAGCAAAGAAAGGCTTTACCATGAACGAATTTGCAGGAGGCCTCGTCACCAACGACAAGGGCTATCCTACAATCGGCGCACTGCAGCAGAAACTCTTCAGCCTGGGCTATCCTGAAACAATCAGGCCCGAGGACGGCACACTGCCTTCACAGATATCAGCCGTTGACCCCGACTTCAAGATGCCCGAGGTATGGAAGACATCACTCGCCGTCGACTACGTAGTACCTGTCGGCTTCCCGCTGACCGTTTCAGCCGAAGGAATCTTCAACAAGACCATACACGGCGTTACCATGCAAGACTGGTCAATTCCTGACGTAGGCGGCTTCACACGCTTCAACGGCGTTGACAACCGTCCTATCTTCCCGACCGGATACAACGAAGGCGTAGTACCCGCATACGTTCTGTCAAACACAAGCAAGGGTTACGGCTGGAGCGCAAGCGTTTCGGCATACGCTTCACCAAGCAAGTACATCGACATCATGGCAGCCTACACGCACACCTGCTCAAAGGAGCTTACAGGCATGCCCGGCTCTAACGCTTCTTCTACGATAGCCTACCTGCCGTCAGTTGAAGGTCCCAACAACATCAAGCTGCACAATTCGCAGTATGTTGAGCCCGACCGCGTAATAGCACAAATCACAGCCCACGACAACTGCAACAACCACTTCAGCCTCATTTATGAGGGATGGCGCGGTTCTTACAACTACACTTACATGCTGCAGAACGACATGAACGGCGACGGACAGGCTTACGACCCGATATTCATCCCGACCGACGCACAGGTTGCCAACAACGAGTTCCGCTTCAAGACAACCGACGACCGCGACCGCTTCATGGCTTACGTACACAACAACAGCTACCTGAAGGACCACCAGGGCGAATACGCCGAGGCTTACAGCCTTTACTCTCCGTGGGTACACCGCTTCGACTTCAGCTACAAGCACGACTTCAAGCTTAACGTAGGCAAGACAAAGCACATGCTGACCCTCAGCTTCGACATCAAGAACGTGGGCAACCTGTTCAACTCTTCATGGGGCGTTGCAAAGACTCTCAACCCGGCTATCGGTTCAGAAGCCAAGATACTGAAGTATGAAGGCGCTGACGCTGACGGCTATGCAGTGTTCTCTACTCCTTCAGCCATCAACGGCTCAACCAAGACCTGGACAGCCAACCACGCTATCGGCCAGTGCTGGTACATGTCTATCGGCGTTAAGTACACATTCAATTAATTATTTAAACCGGAAGTATCATTATGAAACTTAAGAATATATTTTCACTGCTTCTGCTGGGTGTTGTGGCAATGTTTGCCGGCTGCTCGGACGACGACGACATCACTCTGCTGGACGACCTGCGGGTATCCAAATCATACATATCCATCCCCGAGGAAGGTGGTAACGATACCATCATTGTAAAAGCCAAAGGCGACTGGAGACTCGAGAACATACCCGAATGGCTTAAATTGGATGAACATTCAGACTCTGTAGGCGAGGCCGGTGAAACACCGATCATATTCACAGCCGATCCTTACACTGGCGGTCGCAGCTCTGAAGCGATGACAATCACTTGCAACGGCCAGGTGCAGCACCTCAAAGTCGTACAGGGCGAGGTAAGCATCACTAACGCTACTTGCGCCGAGGTCATTGCCGGACCCGACAACAAGACTTACCAGGTTACAGGTACGGTGACGGCTATCGCAAACACCACTTACGGCAACCTCTACCTCAACGACGGCACTGGCGAGGTTTACATCTACGGAACCCTTGACAAGGACGGCAACGAGAAGAACTTCCTTAGCCTGGGCATCGAAGTTGGCGACGAGATTACCGTGCAGGGTCCCAAGCTGACCTACAACGGCACTGTTGAGCTGGTAAACGTTACGGTTGTAAACATCAACAAGAGCCTCATCAAGGTTGACTCGCTTTCAACTGAAGCAATAGCCAAAGAGGGCGGCAACATCACAGCCTTTGTCACTACAAAAGGCTCGGGCGTGTCGGTAGACATTCCTGAAGACGCCAAGGAGTGGCTTTCAATAGCTTCAATCAAGCAGGTCGGCACATCTGCCGAAGTAACCTTCAAGGCTACAGCTAACGAAGGCGGCATACGCTCTACCGAGCTGACACTTGCCACTGAGTCTGACGGTAAGACATACACCACGCAGACCACAATCACGCAGCAAGGCGGCATACAGGACGTATCTGTAAAAGAGTTTAACGACGCACCCGACGGCGACGCACAGTACCGTCTTGCCGGAGTGGCAACCGACGTACAGTCTAACGGCAGCTTCACGCTGACCGACTGGAGCGGCTCTACCCTGGTTTACAAGAGCACAAACGGTGTTGAAAAGGGCGTCAAGGAGGGTGACATCGTAACCGTTGTCGGCACTCACGACACATACAAGGGCACTGTCGAGCTGGTAGGCGGCGACGTTACTGACGTCAAGCCGACCACAACCATCTCGCTGGCCGACTTCCTCGCCCTTCCTGACGGCGAAGACAACTACATGGTTACTGGTACCATCAAAGAGATTGTAAACGACAAGTACGGCAACGTATACATCTCTGACGGCACAAACGACCTTTACCTCTACGGCCTCTTCCCCGGCTACGGAGCTACCGGCGACGCACGCTATTACTTCGTTACCAACAGCGGCCTCAAGGTTGGCGACAACATTACCGTAATTGGTGCCCGCAACAGCTACAACGGCTCACCGCAGATTAAGAACGCCATATTCGTCAGCAAGAACAACTGATGACGATCATACGGCCGGCAGCCAGCATGGCTTGCAGGCCTCTACCCGACATAAGCAGGGCGACGGATGCAACATCCGCCGCCCTGCTTGCGTTAACGCACGCTTATGCCGCCCGTTACTTGACAGATATAAAAAAGTGTGCCAGGGACGGAACGTACGTACGCCTGACACATAAAAGCCCATGCCATGCGTTGCCTGCGTCAGGCACACGGTCAAAAGGCAGCTATAATCAATTGCCTCATCTTAATACAAGACAGGCTTATAATTGTGGCGTCACTCACACTGCCGCCCCGCCTGGCGTTGCGGCCTCAGCATAAGCCATCCGCCCGACAGGCACAACAGTCCTACGCCCAGCAGCGTAAACCATACGCAGCGCTCGTCGCCCGGAATACGCACGTCGTAGGGGTTGCCCGGATTGTATAACACCTCTATGCTGTCGCCCTCACTGCGGAACGGCAGATAGCGTTTCTCCGATACATACGTCTTGCCGTAGCGTTCGGTTTCATAGCTTATGCGCATCTCCCAGCGCGTGCGTATCTTCCTGTGCCGGTATTCCCGTTTCGAGCTTAGCCTGTCTATCACGCCTGTGGCGTGGCCAAAAGAGTCAGAAGCCTTCGACAGCGACACAAGTCCGTAGACGCCACCTCCGAGCATAAGCAGTCCTGCAACAAACAGCAAAAGACAGACTACCCTATTGCGTGACGCGTTGGCACATCTCCCCTCCGTGCCCTGCTCCTGACAATGTTTACCCGTTGTGTGTTTCATAATCCAGATCATTTCCGCTACAAAGATATTAACAGGCGAGCGCAAAGCCAAATAAAAAACAACAAAGTTTTTTAATATGCCTCTGCCGAGCCGCACACTATCTTATTTAAAGATATTAACAGGCGAGCGCAAAACCAAACAAAAAACAACATTTTTTGATTTGCCTCTGCCGAGCCGCAATATCTTATTTAAAGATAGCAACAGGCGAGAGCAAAGCCAAACAAAAAAACAACATTTTTTAATTTGCCTCTGCCGAGCCGCAATATCTTATTCAAAGATAACAACAGGCGAGGGCAAAGCCAAATAAAAAACAACATTTTTTGATTTGCCTCTGCCGAGCCGCACAATATCTTATTTAAAGATAACAACAAGCGAGGGCAACAGTATCTGCAAAAACCAAATACAGCCTGTAAGGCAGAACATTGTGTAACCGCAGACCACACCCCACGGCAACCAATACACCCGCCTGATTATAAACACGGCTGATTACGCTGCAAAACACGGTTAATTAGCATGCAAAACACGGCTGATTACAACACAAAACACGGCCTTTTACAAGCACGAAGATAAAATACGGGTTGTCAGGTAGTTGCCACGAATATTATAGAAAGTAAAACCACATGTGCAAATTTTGCACATACCAAGAATTATGGTCATAGAGAGGAATTTACGCAAACCAAGAATATTGTATTATACAACTTGTATGTCATCATTGCCGTGGACTATCGTGTAAAATGCCAGCAAGGCACGCAGCTTCGCAGTTTCGCATTTGTGCAAAGACAATATTTCTTGTCGCGATGAACAGTTGAATAGAAAATCGAACTGTCTGGATTTTCCGGATAATTCAAAAAATGAGATTTTACTTTATTATGGCTCTATTTTGAAATTATTAAATATTTTGTATTTGATGTCGCTTAATATTGTTATCTTTGCGTTTGACACAAATAAATTGAGAATTCGATGACTGTTATAAGTTTATTGAAATAGGTGTAGAAAATAGCAGTAAAATGGTTAGACTAAGAATGAGGAGATGATGCGGTGTACTATATTCAAATAAATATGTCGCTCTTTTTCACTTGAGATATATTATAAAATTACAGACCAACAAATTAGGTAGATATCAAAGAATTATTAACTCCATCAAAATAGAAATAAGCATATGCCTAAAAACAAAAATGCAGAATATCGTTTTTTAGTATTGGATAGATGCTTTAGTGATTTTCATCATAAATATACTATTAATGATCTTTTAGAAAAGGTGAATGATAAACTTTATGATGTGAATGGAAGCCAGTCAATGATAAAAGAGCGTCAACTGCGTGATGACATTAATGCAATACGCAAAATGCTTCCAGACGGGGTGTATCTTGAAACAAAAACTTTTGATGGGAAGAAATGCTATTATCGTTATTCAGAATCAGATTTCTCAATATATAATAATGAATTATCTGTATCTGAAGTAGAAAGTCTACGGTCAACAATTGAGATGCTTTCTAAATATAGAGGATTGCCGGTTAATGGGTGGTTGGAAGAGGTTATTTCGAATCTTGAAATAAGATTTGGAGTAAAGGGAAATGCTGAAAATTTAATTTCATTTGCTCAAAATGAAATGTTACATGGGTTAGAATATTTATCTAATATTATAGACGCAACTATAAGTCATCAACCGTTGGAAATTGAATATGTTTCAATAAACGGAAACTACCATAAGCATGTATTACATCCTTATTATGTTAAGCAGTATAATGGACGTTGGTATGTATTTGGTCTTGACGAAAAAGAAAATAGAATTAAAAATCTAGCATTAGATAGAATACAGAGTATTGCAAATTGTAATCACGTATTTATAAAAAATCAATCAATAGACTTTAATTCATATTTTGATAATGTGGTTGGTGTTACTGTTCCTTATGAATCTGATGCTCAACTTATAGAAGTTGAACTTAAATTCACAACCAAGAGATTTAAGTATGTGGTTTCAAAACCCATACATAAATCACAATGCATAGTAAGTGAAAAAGAATGTATTATATCGCTGACGCTTTATCATACTCCTGAATTAGAACAACAGATTTTCTCATTCGGACCAGATGTAGAAGTCCTTTCTCCTGTGTGGTTTAGAGATGCTTTTGCAAAAAAAATAGCAGAATGTATGAAAAAATATTTTACTATGCAGAACCCTTGCATAGAAGATTCAGAACTTTGCAAAACCAATAAAACAATGGACGTTAAACTTTAAATTTTTGCAGCCATGATACAGTTTGTTTCTCTTTCTTCCAATGCACAGGCTCTTGTAAATCGTTACGTAAATCTTTCTCGAGCTAAAAGTCCATTTGATATTAACATTTTTAAAAAGCTGCTTATTTCTGTATATGCTCATACTGAGAATGCCGATGTTTCTTTGTTGTCTATTTTAGAAAAATATATGATTGATTTAGCTGATTATTATACTGGTCAGGAAATCAATACACTTGTGGCAGAAATTTCAAATCTTGCCATATATTGTCATCAATACGATGAATTTTTTTATAACTCATCAGACTATCTGAAAGCAAACGACAGGAGCGGGTTAAAAAATAGGGACTTTAATTTGAAAACTCCAGAGTCCTTAGTCGAGTTGTGCCTAAAGATGTCTGATTGTAAGGCTAATAGCCACATTTATTTGCCATTTGCAGGCACTTGTTCATTCGCTTTATATCAGACAAATCCTTGTGTGTACGATACGGCTGAAATAAATTTGGAGGTTTGGGCATACTCTAAGATTTTGCTCTTGTCACAAGATATTAAGGCAAATATGGAGTGTAGGGATTGTTTGATACGGAAAGATGCTGAAGGTACTTACCATATTAGGAATAAGTATGATTACATATTTTCTTTTCCTCCTATATTAGGAGGCCGTGACGAAAAATATATTGCAGATACATTCCTTTATTACGTTAAAAACGCCCTAAAGGATAATGGTGAAATGTATTGTATATTACCAATGTCTTTTTGCTATGATCATGTGTGGTTCGAATTTCGCAAGTTTCTTTTAAAGAAGAGGGGCAATATGTATTCAGCCATTGTCATATCTTTACCATCATTGTTTAAACCGTACACATCTATTTCTATGTGCCTTCTTTGCCTTAAAAAAGACGGCAAAGGAACAATATGCCTTGTAGATGCTACAGATGAATCTTTTTCTGCATTGAAAGATCTGGATGGTTGGAAGCAAAACATACTGAAGACTGACAGTATTATTGAGACTATATCAAAACAGGATGAGAAATATGTATGGGTTGGTAAGTCTGAGGATTTATCAGGCGAAATGAATATTCAACCTTCGCGATATCTTATAAGTTGTGTACTTCCTAAGGTTAATGATGGGGAAAAATTATTTAAATTGTCAGACCTTGTTCATGTAGTGCCTTTCACAGGTTGTGTGATAAACAAAAAAACTGAAGAAATAGATATTCCTGTTATAGGTATAAAAGAACTTTCTTCCTCATATTTGAATTGTGATCTTTATCGCAATAATATGCCTTTTTCAAAAAAAATAGGATATAGAATACTTACGTCAGATTGCCTTTTAATTGGATTCATTGGTGGAAAGTTCAAAGTGGGAAAAACACATGGCATTTCTAAGACTAGTCCAGTGGCATTAATGCCGGATATTATTACCGTGAATTTAAAGTCTGATGCCATAACAGAAGATTATTTACTCCGTTGTATTATGAACAAAGAAACGGAGCGACAAGCAAATAGATTATCATCAGGGACAATTATATCTCGTTTGCAACTACAGGATTTTTTGTCAATTTTAGTTCTTGTCCCCACATTAATATCACAACAGGAAAGCTTGTGTAAGGAAGATACAAGAAGTAGTTTGACAGAATCCGATCGAAAACTATTAGAGACGGCAGAGTCTTTTCGGCGTGACATTCACATGAAAAAGCATGCTATAGGGCAGACTATTTTCAATCTGAACAACTGGATGAAAGTATTGCAACGTGCTCGTCGGGATGGTAATGGTATTGTGGATGACAATGCAGTTGTCGGCACAATCCATAAGATCAAGATTGCTGATATTTATTCAAATCTACAAGCTGTAATGCAAGAGTTACAAATAAAGATTAGCAAATTGGATAGCGGATATGGTATGCAATGCGGCGAGATCCCGTTAGTGGAGTTTGTCGAAGGCTATATTCAGAAAAATCAAAGTCCTGTTTTTCAATATGTCTTTGATGCGATGTCTTATCGTGCCTATCAGACACTTACTGATGAGTCTGGAAATGTTATAATAGAACAAGGAGAGCCAATAGACTATGTCACTTTTCCTATTGAAGCTTTGACAATTATTTTTGACAATATAATCAACAATGCATGTTGTCATGGCTTTGAAAATACAGCAAGTTCTAAAAATAAGGTTAAGATAGATATCACATCGGAAGGTGAAGATATCATTTTGAATATCTCTAATAATGGGATGCCTCTTGTTAATGGATACGATTCTGAAAGTGTGCTTACTTATGGAGTCTCTTCCAAAGAAGGTAATGGACACTATGGCATAGGCGGATATGAAGTACGCAAACTAATGCAGGAGTTTGATGGTGATGTGAAAATTATATCCAATCCTGATGATGAGTTTTCTGTTACATATAAACTCATTTTTCATAAAAACAATATTGAGGCATCATTTTCTATTTGAGTACTATGAGTGAAATTAGATATAAAGTTTTATGGGTTGATGATCTTACTGAAACCCAAGATGCGATTTTTGCAACTGGTTTTGAAAGTGTTGCAGACGAAAAGGGTATAGACCTCGCTCCTTTTACAAATTGGGAGGAGGCAGAACTGGAGTTAAGAAAGAATTTTAAGTCCTATTCTGCTATTATTCTTGATGCGAACTGCAAATATGGTAAAAATGACAGCAAGACCGATGAGTTTTTTATTCCGTCGGTAGTTTCGTCATTGGCTCGTATGTTTGGCGAGAAAAGACAAACTATACCTTGGTATATATTGTCTGCAGGCACAATGAGTAAGTTTGACGATGTTGTTCGTATTGCGCAACGTGACCATGCCGCGCATCAAGAAGAATGGGGTAATATGGTATATCTGAAAGATGCCATAGATAATTCACAAGATTCGGTGGATGCAATGTTTACAAATATACGGAAAGTCTCGAAAAGTCAAAATGCCAATATTATAGCATTTAACTTTCAAGATGTCTTTAAATATCTTGGTGATGGAAAGCTAATCTGTAAAGAAGCCCGTGCTATTATGATGGATATGCTCTGCGCATTCTACTTTCCTGCTGATAACTGGCAATTTAAATATGAGGGCAATCCACTTCGTAAAGTAATGGAGTACATCTTTCGTGCTGCATATAATTATGGACTGTTGCCTTTGGAGTGTTTTGAGCGTGACAACCAGCTCAATCTGCTTGAATCCAATCGCTATATGTCCGGATTAGAAACGAAGCATAGTGGATTGCGTTATGGCAATGAAGGAGATACAATATTCCCTAAATATATTGGAAATATTACATTACAGATACTTAATTTTACAAATGCTGATTCTCATACAAATGAGGAGCATCCATACACTATAGATGATAAGAATCTGGAAATTTCTGAAGACGAAAAAGAACTTTATTTTTCGTATGTCCTTCAGTTGTGCCATGTTATTAAGTTCTTTGGCGCATTTGTTGATAGCCATCCTGATAAGGAAGCAAATAAAAAGATGAAAAAGGTTGTATCAGTATCTACACCTGACGATACCGTTTTTGCCGACCCTCCTGTCGGACAAAGAGCCCTAGTTCAGATGGGGGAAACAGGTCCATATATACTGAATTGCAGATTAGTTCCTAGCTTTGGGAAATATGTTGGGAGCTATGCTACAATAACCGAAGTTAATCAGAATAATGGGAAAGATTCTGACGCATACCCCTATTATGCTAAAGTAAAAATAGAAAAATAAGAGATATATGACTGAACAAGAATTAGCCAATGTGATATGGGATATTAAAGAGATTATCCGCAACTTATATGACGATGCTGAAGTGGAAGACGTAATTTTACCGTTCACTCTTTTACGCCGTCTTGACTGTGTTCTCGATGAACACAGGGATGCCATTATGAAAGAAATGAATGCCATCAAGGACAAGCCTATCCTGATGCAGGAACTCAAGCTAAAAGCTTTGCTTAAGCAGTATAATTTGACGTTCTTCAACAAATCAGGATTGTCTTTGGAGCGTTTGTTGGGTGCACCAGACCAGATTGGTGCATCTTTTCAAACTTATCTAGACGGATTTACTGATAATGTGAAGGATATACTAGCTAACTTTGTTCATACTGATACGTCAAGTGAAACGCTCGATCTTTCTCTGATTTACAGTCGATTAGAACGTCACGACAAGCTATACTCTGTTATCCAGCTTTTTGTGCAACGGGCAGACCTGCACCCTGATGTAGTGAGCAATGCTATGATGGGAACGGTTTTTGAAATAGTTATCCGCCGTTCAAAGGAGTCAAGCAACACGAAAGCGGGTCAGTTCTATACTCCACGTGAAATTGTCCGTTTGCTTGTATCACTTACAATGTGTGGTAAAGAAAGTAAGTTATATGAGCCAGGACGTGCATTTTCTATTTATGATCCTTGTTGCGGAACAGGAGGCATGTTGACTGCCGGGCGCGAATATCTGCAAGAGCTTTCTGGCCGTAGTGATTTAAAAGTGTATTTGTATGGTCAGGAATTAAACGAAAAAACATACGCTATCTGTAAATCAGACCTTTTAATGAAGGGCGAAGATCAGAATCTTGACCGCCAGTTGTTCCGTGGTGATACGTTAGGAGATGATAAATTAGAGGGACATACCTTCAACTTTATGCTTGCAAACCCACCTTTTGGCATGGATTGGGGTAAGGATGAGAATGTAAAAAAACGTGTGTTGGATGATAATTGTCCCGGAGGACGTTTTGAAGCAGGACTGCCAAGCAGCAATGACGGTTCCTTGCTGTTCCTACAACACATGATTTCCAAGATGGATAATCAACGGGGCTCTCGTATTGGTATTGTTCTTAATGGCTCTCCCTTGTTTAATGGTGATGCAGGCAGTGGTTGGAGTAACATTCGTAAAATGTTGCTTGACCGTAATCTGCTTGACTGTATTGTTGCATTACCAAAGAATCTGTTCTATGGTACTGATATTACTACCTATCTTTGGATTCTCGACAACAAACGCCCTGCCGAACGTCTAAATAAAGTATTGTTTATCAACGCTGCTCATACTGAGTACACCAAGCTGCTGCAAAAGAACTTAGGTAAAAAGCGTTTTGAGATTGCAAAAGAAGATGATATCCTGGCAATGTATAGAGAGTATAAAGATGCCATTCGCGATATTGTGTACGAAAAAACGGGTGAAGTAGAACAGCTTCAGGTAGCGCGCCTGTTAGATTATGACGACTTCCGTTATACCACCGTAGTAACTCGACGTCCTTTGCGTCTGTGGTATGAAAACATTACTGAGAAATATGCAGCTCTTTGCGATGACGATGACTTTGATATTGATGCTAAAAAGAATGCTATTTTGAAAACGGTAAGCGAGTTGGATAAAATTGACGAAAAGCGCTCCGATTATGAATTTTTTGATTATTTGAAGACCAATAAAATAAAGTATACCGCAACTGGGTTAAATTTGTTGCGCGATAAGTTTGGTACAATTAGCGAAGATGCACCGGAAGCTTATGAAAAGCCATTGAATGTAAAGAGTGGTTTTGCTGCAGATAAATACCTAAATGATACTGAAAAGATACCACAGAAGCAAGATATAGACGAATATTTTGCTAAAGAGGTACTGCCATTCGCCCCCGATGCTTGGATGGACCGTACTAAAGACAAACTCGGTGTGGAGTTTCCATTTACACGTATATTTTATAAATATCGTCCACTTCGCTCTGTTGATGCTATATTAGCAGAGTTGAGATCATTGAATGATAGTATTAATATCTAATTGCGAATGATATGAAATACGAAAATTACAAAGACAGTGGTATAGAATGGATTGGTGAGGTGCCGAGCCATTGGGAGGTGATGCCCATTAAAAGAACAGGCTCATTTGAAAATGGTTTAACATATTCCCCAACAGATATTTGCGATGAGAATGGAGTTCTAGTATTAAGATCTTCAAATATTCAAAATGATAAATTAAACTTCGAGGATAATGTTTATGTGGCAAAATGTCCTTTATCTCTTCTGGTTAAATCTGGGGATATTATTATATGTTCGAGAAATGGTAGCGCTTCATTAGTTGGTAAATGCGCTATAGTTGAAGGAAATATAAATGCCACATATGGAGCATTTATGATGAGATATAGACCTATTTGTAAATCAAATACAGTCTTTTCATATTATTTGTTACAAACGGCTCTAAAATTTTATAAAGGTCTTTACTCAACTACAACAATTAACCAACTAACAAAAGGAGTGATTGGACAAATTTATGTAAGTTATCCACCTTTTCCCGAACAGCAGGCCATTGCCACATATTTGGATAAAAAGTGTGGAGAAATAAACCATGCAATAGATGTACAGAAAAAGAAGATAGACCTTTTAGGTGAGCTAAAACAAACAATCATTACTGATGCTGTTACTAAAGGGCTTAATCCAAATGCCACCATGAAAGATAGTGGTATGGAATGGATAGGTCAAGTACCGCAACATTGGGAAGTGATGAGACTAAGGTTTGTATGTGAATTTCGGAATGGATATACACCATCAAAAGCCAACCCCGACTTTTGGGTGAAAGGAACTATCCCATGGTATAGAATGGAAGATATTCGGGAAAAAGGTAGATTCTTAAATGAAGCAAATCAATATATAACCAAAGAAGCAGTCAAAGGTAATGGCCTTTTTGAAGCAGGTAGCTTCATATTAGCAACGACAGCAACTATTGGTGAGCACGCAGTGCTAATTGTTGATTCGCTTGCGAATCAACAATTTACGAATCTCAAGATTCGTAAATCGTTGATTCATAGAGTTGTTCGAGATTTCTTTTTCTATTATCTATTTGTGATAGATAATTACTGTAAATCTACTACACGAGTTGCAACATTTCCTGCTGTAAATATGAATGATTTGAAGAATTTTTGCGTAACACTTCCTTCTATTCAAGAGCAGCAGTCCATTGTAGCGCATATTGAAAAGAAAATTACAAAGATTGACTCACAAATCACCAAAGCAAATCGGCGTATCGAATTGTTAGAAGAGCTGAAACAAAGCATTATTACCGAAGCCGTAACAGGCAAAATAAAAGTATGTTGAACTAATAAAGAATTTACAATATGAATCCGTTAAATGAAACAGTTTTTGAAGAGCACATTGCCGAATATCTTGCGGCAAGTCCTTTATACAACCAACGCAACAGTTCACAGTTTGATATAGATAATCTTGTGGACTGGGAAATGTTAGAGCATTTCCTGCAAGCACAAACCGCAGCTTGGCAGAGACTTCAAAATCATTTCCCTGGCAGAGAGACGGAAATTGTTGTTGCCGAGATAAATAAATTTTTGAATAGGGGAGATAGTCTTCTTACGTTGTTCAACAAAGGTCTCACGATCAAAGGTACAAAAATAAGATTCATGATGCCTAAACCGATATTGGAGAACGAAGATTCGAGCAACTATCAGCTGTATTTAAACAACCGTTTTAGCGTAGTCCGTCAGATGCGATATAGTACGGCTACGGAAGATAGTGGCAACGAATTAGACCTTTGTATCCTGCTCAACGGTCTACCCATTATGACATTTGAATTAAAAAATGAAGGTACAGGTCAAAACTATGGACACGGTATCTATCAATACCGTTACAACCGTTCACCCGTAAACCGTATGCTTCGCAATTGTTTGGTGCATTTTGTTATGGACAATAGTTTCGTGTTTATGACTACCAAACTTGATGGTGAACGAACTCGCTTCTTGCCATTCAACAGAGACAGCACAAACCCGGTTATAGAGGGAGAATATCCTACAGCCTATATGTGGCAGGAGATATTGCAGGCAGATTCCCTGCTTGACATTATAGAACATTTCATAAAACGATATAACGATGAAGATGGTCAGCCGGTTGTCATCTTCCCACGTTTCCATCAATTAAGAGCCGTGAGAAAACTCTGTAGAATGGTAGCGGAAGAAGGACCAGGACACAACTATTTGATTCAACATTCGGCAGGTTCTGGAAAAACCAAGTCAATGGCTTGGCTGGCTCATAGACTTGTCAATATGACCAATGCAGACCATACTCCTATTTTCGACAGCATTATAATGGTTACAGACCGCATAGTGTTGAACAGAAACATGGCGGATGATGTCGTAAATTTCCAGACCGTTGCAGGCACAGTAAAAGATATTCGTCGTGGTTCAAAGAATCTGGCAACTGCACTCAATGAAGGAAACAGAATCATTATTTCAACAGTACAGAAATTCGCGTTTGCATTAAAAGATTTGAAACGTAATACGCAACGAAAGTATGCTATTATTGTAGATGAAGCACATACCGCCATAGGCAATGAAAGTGCGAAGGACTTGGTAAATGCTCTTTCTACCGACAACGACTTACAAAATCTTCCTGATTTCAATCCAGATGAATATGAAGACCAAACAGACGCACTGCTCGCATATATGCAAGTGATGAGACGAATGATGCAACATATCAGTTACTTTGCTTTCACGGCTACTCCGAAAGACAAGACATACGCTCTTTTTGGTATTCAAGATGGCCCGAACAAAGGCAAAGCACACGATCTATACTCTATGAAGCAAGCCATTGACGAGAAATTCATTCTTGATGTCTTGGCAAACTATAAGAGCTATCTTACAATGTTCGAGTTGATAGAGAAGAACCCAACTGAAGATCAAAAGAAACTCTTTGAAGAGAAGAAAGCACTGAAAGTAATTTATGGAGAGCTAAATAAAAATGCCTATATCATGCTTCGAAAAGCTCATATGATGCTGGAACATTTCATGCACCATACCATCAATAAAATCGGGCATAAAGCAAAAGCTATGGTTGTCTGTGATTCAAGACGTGCAGCCGCTGATTATAAACGTCTGTTTGACAGACTTATTGCAGATAACTATGATGGCAAAATAAAGACATTGGTAGCTTTCTCAGGCGAAGTAGAAGACAGCCACGGACGTAAATGCACAGAAGCGAACATGAATGATGGTAACGTTTTTGACGACGGCATTCGTGAGAAGTTTAAAGAAGATGATTACAAGATTCTTATCGTTGCGGAGAAATTCCAAACCGGCTTTGACCAACCATTGCTCCATACGATGTATGTAGACCGTGTTTTGGGTGGCATACAATGTATTCAGACATTGTCTCGTCTTAATCGCTGCTATCCCGGTAAGGAAGATACAATGGTTATAGATTTTAGAAACGACCCCGAAAAAATACAGAAAGCATTTCAAGCTTATTATACTGAAACAACCCTTGAAGGTGAAGTGGATACGCAGCGCATTTATACACTTAAATACGACATTGAGCAGTGGAAAATTTTTAACGAGATGGAAGTTGATGCTGTAGCCAAGGCATTAGTCACCAGCAATGGAGTGAGTGGTGTGCCAACTATTCTTAAACGGATAGTTGATGAAAGAGTTATGCCGCTTGACGATAATGAAAAAGACCGTTATCGTAAAACGGTTGCACGTTATGTCCGTCAATATGGTTTTTTGGCTCAGTTGATTGACTTTACTGATCCTGATTTGGAAAGATTCTACATTTTTTGTAAGATTTTCTACAAGTTCCTGCCTTATACGAAAGAAACACTTCCGATGGAAATTTTGGATTTGATAGACCTTGACAAGTTGCGCATCCAAATGTCATTTGAAGGGCAATTAAAATTAGAAGATGAGGAACAAACACTTCGTTCTTCAAGAATAGGAGAGCCAGGACAAAAAAGACCAGATAACGAATTACCTGTTTCAGAGATATTGAACATGGCTAACAGTCCATTTGCCGGATTGTTAAACGAAAACGACAAAATTCTCCGACAGATTTGGGATGCAATTCTTTCAGATCCTGAAGTTGTAGATGCTTTCCATGCAGGAAATAGCTATGACATTCTAATCAATATCGTCCGAGAAAAATTTGATGAAAAAGTAGCCCTGGAGATTGAGAAGTATTACAATTTTGCAGAAGTACTTGAAAAGGAACAGGCCTTCACTCTTACACTTGTCCGTAAATTTGTTGATGCTTTGGCTGAAAGAACTGCTAAAACTTCTAACTTCCCATATAATGAGGAAGAACTAAAAAATATTCTTTGTACTGTCCTCAAAGACGAATTTGAAGTTTTAAAAGAAAAATTGCGTAGTCTCAACGAAATTGTTGATACCTTTTTCTTTACTCTCAATGAAGCCAGCATACCGCAACTTGACGGAGTTGACGGACTGATAAAGACTGCATTGAACAATGTATATGCAAATACAACTATTGGTTCGTTGGAGAAGCGAACATATTTTAATTCTCTGGTGGCAAAATATGAAGCATACCTGAAAAAGTTATATTACTTGCTAAACGAAGACGAAGTGCCTCGCAATCCGAGAACGCCAGATAAGACTCCGGCATTATCTGAATGTATCTTTGCATTTCCTTGTTTGAGAAATCTCAGACATAGTACAAATGAATCTGATCAAAAATTCAAAGACTACATTGAGTTGTTGAGGCAGTGGCGTAATGACGAAGCACATCTTTCTCCTAACGCAACGGAAGAAGATATTAACGCTGCATTAAAAGTAGTTACATCCATGTATCTTTATGTAGTCGGTAATAATATTACAGATTTGGAAATGGCCGGTAAATTATAAAATAGCTATGATTAAGAAATAAAAAATGTTTAGTAACGCTAAATGTTATACTGAACATTGTGAATCTAATGTAAGTTGTTGGTATTGATTCCCTTAAAGTTAATCTTACCAACAACTTACATGATTATTGGTAAGATAAAATAACACTATATTTTGTTATTGTTAGATTCACACGTAGACAAAACTAAAGTTGTAGGATAAACGACATTTTATAAGTATGCTCAAACATTAAATCTTATCAATATCAAGTAGATTTCAAATTGATAAAAGATAAATACCACAATTTTTTTATGATCAATGCAAAAAGAGTGCATAGATGCAAACTACCTTTGCAATGATAAATTTATGTTTAAACTAACGTGAGTTCGACAAATTCACGTTAGTTAGGATTAGATTAGGTGAATAGTTTATTTGATAATAAAATACTGCTTTTAATCCCCTCGAATTCGAGGGGATTAAAGTTATTATTGATAGTAGGCAAAAGTTTTTTGTATTACGGAAAATTTTATAAATTTGCGACAGGCATTCTCAATAAATAAATACATGCTAAAGCTGATATCAGTCTGCTTGTTTGAACATAGATAGTATATGACAATAAATACTTTGCTGAATGTAAAATCACGAAATGAGCTGCGCGAATGGCTGATGCGGAACCATGATAAGGAGACGGAATGCTGGGTGGTGGTAAAGCGTGGAAGGCCTGTTGACGACGGCACGTTCTGGTATATAGATGCTGTAGAAGAGGCGATGTGCTTCGGATGGATAGACAGCACGACGAAGAAGCTGGCTGACAGGGTGACGGCACAGAGGCTGTGCCCGAGAAAGGCGCGCAGCAAATGGTCGGAACTGAACAAGGAAAGGTGCCTCAGGATGGAGAGGCTCGGGCTGATGACCGACGCCGGCAGAGCCGCGTTGCCGGATATGACGGACATGGGCTTTGTGATAGACGATGATGTAATGAAAGAATTGAAGTCGGATCCTGTGGTGTGGCAGAATTTCTGCCGACTGCCCGAGCTGTATAAGCGTGTGCGCATTGACA
>ENA-OZDX01000385-OZDX01000385.1-human-gut-metagenome-genome-assembly--contig:-NODE-385-length-25578-cov-8.823884_pt1 | contig 25578 bp, 20 predicted proteins | sample MGYA00245062_ERZ653597 | MGnify/ENA primary metagenome ERZ653597 (study PRJEB26926, sample SAMN06165186) | human gut metagenome | biome: ENVO:00009003; feature: ENVO:2100002; material: ENVO:00002003...
CTACACTTATGCGATCGTCGGCAGCGTCAGATGTGTATAAGAGACAGATATATATGTAAGATAGATTGGTGTTTTATTTAATTATTATTTTCAGTTGAATATTTGTCTATAAATTGCTTGGCTTGTGTATTACCTAATTTGTCGGCTTTGTTTAAGTTTAAGATACCATTTGTTTTATCTCCCTTGCTAATTTGAGCTAGTCCGAGTATTAGATAACCATCAGAATAGTCTTGTGCAATCTCTATGCATCTGGTTGCAGTTCTTATGGCATCATCAATTAAATTTACTCTTAATTGTAGCGATGCCATTTCAGCATAATATGTAGGTTCGTTTGGAGCCAATGTTATAGATGCGCTAATGTCTGCTAAGGCTTGCTGATAGAGTCGTGCTTTTATCTCTGCAAGAGCTCTTGTATAATAAAAATAGGCTTCAGGACGAGTTGGAGAGAGTATTTCGTACCTAGTGTAGTCGAAAACGGCTTGTCTATAGTTCCCAATTTGTTCGTATGCTTCGGCACGTTCAAGAAAATATGGAGCAGCTTCGTTTATGCGCAATGTGTCTGTTGTGTTGATAGCACTGTCAAGCAGGGCTATTATTTCTGTTTGAGATCCGTTCTGCATTTTTATGCAACGGGCAGCTTCATAAAATAATTCAGGATTACGTATAGGTGATTTTAGTAGAGCTAAAAACTCATCGTGTGCTTCTTGATATTTTCCTTTAGCATAATTAATTTGTGCTAATTGGTGTCGATAGATGGGTAATGGGTTTATTTCGTATGCTTTTTCTGTTTGAGAAGTTGCCATTTCTAGCGTCCAAGGGGAGTATATTACAGAGTCGCTGTATGCAATGACATCGTAGATCAGTTTCCCGTATGCAGCGTGAGCGTCATCTTTTTGGACGGTTTGTTTAATTGCTTCTTCCATTATATTGGCAGCTTGAGAAAATTCATTTCTGCTTACGTAAAACCGTGCAAGTGATGTATATCCGTCAATTAGTGTAGGATAATTTTTTATGTAATCCGAGGCTATCGCTTCTAATTGGGCTGTATCTGTTTTCTGGCCAGCTATCATTAGCATTAACAACGCCTGATCTTGTTTTTCAGGCAGGGCTGGAGGTATTCCGATTTGGCTCAGTACTGGATCGTTAAGTGAGAATCCTGACGTACTGAGACTCAATGCATAATTTGCATCAATTGCATGCATTCCAGCCGTAGCTTTTGCAGGTTTTGTGAGTCCTATAGCCTTGCCGCTTTCATTAATTAAAATACATGTGTTGGGTTCGGTTTCTGATGCGTTCGTATTGAGAATGTAATATGAATACTTGTCCATGAAAGTCTCTACACTTTTAATTGTAGATGCCGTTGGGTTTCCTTTATCATTTCCGTATGACGCTATCCATACGGCATCGCCAGGCTTTGATGGTTCCGATGCTATTTGTATAGGCTTTATTTTATTTGCTTCAGTCTTGAATTTTGCAAAATTATATAATTCGTTTGCTCCTAACATTCGGGTTACTTCCATCTGATGGCCACGTGTATCGGTAATGGTGGCTTTTGCTGCTCCAATGAAAGGGGTAAGTGTACTTATTGCAGTGCCCTCCGAGTCTGTGAATATACAGTTGCTTTCAGCTAAAATAGAGCCGTCGGCTTTATATGTTGTAAGTTTGAATACAGACTTTGCTGCAGTTTTCACCTTTGAAGGTTGTGCATTGCATTGAACGTAAGCAGTGATTATAGCAGCAAGTAGAATTATAAAATGTTTTTTATTCATTATGGTTATTTATTGAAATACAATTTTAGTTGATTTATTAATTATAATAAGCCACATAAATTCTGATAGTGGATTAACTTTTTAGAAGTTCTTTGGCATTGCTCACAGCTGCTTCTGTTATTTCTGAGCCACTTAGCATTTGGGCTATTTCGTTAATACGTTCGGCGGATTCGAGTATTCGCATACGGCTTATGGTACCATTTTGAGTTTCCTCTTTGTATACTTTGTAGTGTGTTGTACCTTTTGCCGCGATTTGTGGCAGGTGTGTTATGCTTATGACCTGTCGTTCTGCATGAGCCATGTCTTGCATTATTGCCGCCATCTTTTCAGCTATTGCGCCACTAACACCTGTGTCTATCTCATCAAATATAATAGTCGGAAGTTTAACTGCTCCACTTATCATGGCTTTTATAGATAACATTACTCGGGCGATTTCACCGCCAGATGCGACTTGAGTTACAGGCAGTAGTGGTGATTTAGTATTGGCGCTGAATGTAAACGTAATTCTGTCGCAGCCGTCAATTCCTAAACTTTTTGGTTCTATATTTATAATAAAACGTGCTTTAGTCATGCCGAGTGAGGCAAGTGTATTGGGAATTTTGTTTTCTATTGTTTTGATAGCTTTTATTCGTACGTCAGTAATTTGTGCGGCAAGTTTCTTGCATTCTTCCTCCAATCTATGTTCGTTTGCATCAAGTTCAGCCAATTCTTCATCACAATTATCAATATGCCCTAACTTTTCGGAAAGCTCGGCTTGGATTTCAAGTAGGTCGTCAATAGTAGTAACACTATGCTTCTGTTCGAGAGAGTATATTTTATCTAATGTTGAGTTTACAGATTCAAGACGTTGTGGATCAAACTCAATATCGGTAGCTCTTGAACTTATTTCTTGTAATAAATCCTTTAGTTCTATATAGCAACAGTCAATACGTTCGGCTGCCGTTTCTGATTCAGGATATATGGCTGATATACTGGCAAGCGAGCGGGATGCTTCTTTCAGTTGTGTTATCGCTCCTTTCCCGTTTCCGAGTATTTCTTCAACGTTATATAATGTTGCTTTTATTTCTTCTACATGTCCGAGAATATCGCTTTCATGTTCGAGTTCTTCCTGCATGCCAGATTTCAGATTGGCATCAGTTAGTTCTTTCAGTTGGAATCGTATGAAATCTTCGTTTTTCTTGTTTTCTGCTATTTCTTCCCTCATACGTTGCACCTTTTTCTTCGCTTCTGTGTATTGGATGAACTTTTTCCGATATTTAGTTAAAAGTTCATTATCAGATGCAATGATGTCAACAACGCTTAGTTGGAAGATCTCTTCATTCAGAAGCAGGTTTTGGTGCTGGCTATGTATGTCGATAAGCAGACATCCCAACGTCCGCATGCAGGTTAATGGTACAGGTGTATCGTTAATAAAAGCCCTGCTTTTGCCAGAAGGGCTTATTTCCCGCCTCAATATGCAATCGTCAGGGTCGTAGTCTATACTGTTCTCGTCAAAAAAAGTTTGCATACCGTAACGGCTGATATCAAAATGTGCTTCGATTACACATTTGTGTGCAGGGTTTCTCATAAATCTCATATCGGCCCGTTGCCCTAAAAGCAGGTTGATGGCTCCAAGTATAATGCTTTTGCCAGCACCAGTTTCTCCTGTTATGACGGAAAATCCAGGATAAAAAGGTATGTCGAGTTTATCAATTATGGTAAAATTGTTGATGTATAGATGTTTAAGCATTTTTGTTGTATATTGTATGTAATTTATTATTCTTTTATTTTCTCCCAGAAATTATTTTGAGATGCATTTATTGAGAATAAAATTCCATATACAGATTCTTTTTCCTTTTGTGTGCCTTTTCCCTTATATATATTACTGAGTTCGTCTTTTTTAAAATCTGTCCATATTTGCGGGAGCATGCTTAGCGGTTTGTCTTCATGTACTTTCTTTAAATGAGTCTGGATGGATGTAGAGATGTTCGTGCGTCCACGGTCGGCGTTATTTGCCATTTCATCCAATCCTGTACGATAGTAGTCATATTGTAATTGACGAAATGGTTTCATCGCTCCATCCATATAGTCATTTATAATCGCAAACCTGTTCCGGTCATTGTCAAAAGCTTTCCAACCGGTAAAATTCAGGTTTTGGGCGTTGTTTACTAAATTCAGACAACGCTGTAATATGTCTTCACCGCCCATTGGTGAAAAACTGTCAAGGTCAAGGCCTATTATAAGGTAAGCATAATAGGCTATTAGGGCTGTGAGTTGGTTATCAACCATTTCTTCATTAAAGTTGAGTTGGTCGAATTGGGCATATTCAAAGTTGAAATCTCCGTCTTTGTTGTTGTATAGGGTAGTTGTGTAAGCAGAATTGTAAACAGGGCGGTTTGCTTGTATTAGTGCTGTACACGTGAAAAGGTTTGACGATTGGTCATATTTTGTGACTGTTATATTGAAATTGCAGACAATTCGTTCGTTTTTTTGGAATTGCAATGATGTCCATTGTCTGTCGTTAATAAACTGTTCAAGTGTTTGTTGTAAATCGTCGAATACACTTGCATCGGTACCTTGAATTTGGCTATGGTTTACCGTAACCCTGGCTTGGAGTTCCTGGGCTATAGCCTTGTTTGCAGTTATTATGGCAAAACAAATTATTGTAAGTAACAGTCTCATGTATTTTCGATTACTACGTTATAAATTCTTTTGTTTTATTGTGGCAACCAATTCGTCAATGATATCGCGTGCTACTTCGTGTTTGTCCTTTTTATCATATTCTTTTACTTCTGTGGAAGTTATGATTTTTATCTGATTGTCGTCTGAGCGGAATGTGGTGCCTTTGTTACGAGTTGAGTTTAATACGATGAAGTCAAGATTTTTTTTATCCAGTTTCTTCTTTGCATTTGTGTCTTCGTTGTCCGTTTCCAATGCAAATCCAACCAAAATCTGTCCGGCATGTTTTGTCCGTCCCAATTCAGCTGCGATGTCTTGGGTTGGTATGAAATTGATGACCAGATCGTCATTACCTCGTTTTATTTTCTTATTGGCTGTTTGTGCAGGCTTGAAGTCAGCTACAGCTGCGCAAAGTATGGCTGCATCACAATGTTTAAATTCGTCAGTTGCCGAGTCGTACATTTCCTTGCAGCTTTCAACATTTATGCGTTTTACGTTTTTGGGACATTCAAGACTTGTAGGACCGCTGACAAGTGTGACATCCGCACCACGTTTTGCGCATTCCTCTGCCAAGGCGTATCCCATTTTGCCACTTGAGTAGTTCCCAATAAACCTAACAGGGTCAATTTTTTCGTAGGTTGGACCAGCTGTTATCATTATATGCTTACCGCTAAGTTCGTATTTCCTCGGGTTGAAATAGTCGTCCAATATTTGTATTATGTTTTCAGGGTCTTCCATACGTCCCTTGCCTTCAAGTCCGCTAGCAAGGAAGCCGCTTTGGGGCTCGATTATTATATTGCCGAACGAGCGTAGCTTTTCAAGGTTGCAATGTGTTGAAGGATGTGCATACATGTCTAGGTCCATTGCCGGAGCCACGAACACGGGGGCCTTCATTGAAAGGTATGTCGTTACGAGCATGTTGTCTGCTATGCCATTAGCCATTTTCCCAAGTGTGCTTGCCGTACATGGCGCTATCAGCATCGCGTCAGCCCAAAGTCCGAGGTCAACATGCGAATGCCACGTGCCGTCGCGTTGTGAAAAAAATTCACTTATAACAGGTTTATGTGTAAGCGCCGATAATGTAATAGGCGTGATGAATTCTTTTCCGGCTTGCGTGATAACTGTCTGTACTTCAGCTCCTTGTTTAATAAGCCCCCGGATTATGAGGCATGCCTTATACGCTGCTATGCTTCCTGTTATGCCGAGAACTATTTTCTTACCTTTCAACATTTTAATTGATTTTGTTTTTGAATATACTGCAACCCACTATTCTGATATTATTTACCTTTCCCAGGTTATGGAGTGGCTTTATCTGTTGTTGAATTCCCTGAGACGTATTCGGGTTAACACTTGTTTGGTGTTGTATGTGAAATCGCTGCTTAACATCCAACTGTAATATCCCGGGTCTTTGTGTAAGACGTCAGCAACCCCCCAACCTTTGTATTTCCCGAAATTGAACACTTCATACATACGTGGTTTCCCTGAATTGTCGAGTATCGGATTCCCGTCTTTGTCTTTCATTTCTTTCCATACAATACGTCCTGCGAAGTCAACATTGTTGTTCAATTTCGAGAATTCGGCAAGTTCGTCCATGTCGTTGTTCAGTTGTCGTTCCGGTTCTTCCTGTTTTCCAGGTGCGTACATGTCAAGTTCTCCTTGCAGAACCCTGTATGTTGCTTCAGTGTCTTCGTCGGCTTTGTGTGCAGTGAAGTCATCCTCCATTTTGCGTCCACAATAAAACTTATAAGCTGCTGCAAGGTTGCGTCGTTCCATTTTATGGAATATTGTCTGCACATCGATAAGACGGCACTTTGAAAAGTCAAAGTCTATACTTGCGCGTAGGAATTCTTCTGCCAACATTGGAATGTCAAAGTGGTTTGAGTTGAATCCGGCGAAATCGCATCCTTTAAATTTCTTTTCCAAATATTGAGCTATGTCTTTGAATGTCGGTGCGTCTTTGACGTCGTCGTCTGTTATTCCTGTGAGTTGCGCTACTTCAGCGGGAATAGGTTTTTCCGGATTTACAAATTTATTTTCGCGTTCTTCATTGCCGTCCGGATGTACTTTTATATATGAGATTTGTATTATCCTGTCTTTTACAAGGTCGAGGCCGGTCGTTTCCAGGTCGAATATTATGAGTGGTCTTGTTAAGTTGAGTTTCATTGTAATTATTTCTTTGCGGGTTTACAGAAGCTGGCAGTAACATGCTGCCAGCTTCTGTACCGAGTACTATTGTTTGTCAATCATTTAGCAACATTGGCATTATCAGCATCAGAACGTCTTCGTTTTCCGGTTGATTGGTCGGTATGATAAGGCATGGACGGCTTGGGTCTGCTAGTTTCAGTTCAACTTCCTCTCCGTCAAGATTTGTCAGGATTTCCATGAGTGAGGTCCCTTTGAAACCTATGTCCATCGGCATTCCGTTGTAGTCGCATACAATTTCTTCTTTAGCACTTGTGTAGAAGTCTATGTCTTCCGACGAAATCACGGCTTTGCCAGTTTCTATGTGCAGCCGGATTTGCTGGCTGCTGTCGCTTGCAAAAGGAAGTACTCGGCGCACTACGCTTGCTAGTACCATGCGGTCAACTGTAAGCAAGTTGGGATTGTCCTGCGGTATTACTGAATTATAGTTTGGATAACGTCCTTCTATCAGCCTGCATGCTAACGTACCTTCGGGGAATAATATGTTTGCATTGCGGTCATCGAAGCGTATTATTACATCGTCTTCGGTTTTTTGCAATACGTTTTTAAGGAGTGTCGCCGGTTTCTTCGGCAGGATGAATGACATCGGCTTTTCCGACTTTATGTTTTTGTTGAGTGTACGTACCAATTTGTGACCATCGCTGGCCACTATGGCCAGGGAGTCTTCTTTAAGGTCAAAATATATACCGTTCATGACAGGCCTAAGCTCTTCGTTTGCGGTGGCAAATATGGAGTGGGCTATGTCGTTGGCCAATGTCTTTGACTCGATTGTTATTGCGGCTGCACTGTCATTGAGTGGTTGCATGCGCGGGAATTCGTCTCCGCTTTGAGCCGTGAAGTTGTACATGCCGTTCATGTATATGACCTTTATTGCGTAGGTTGACATATCAACGTCCAATGTCAGGGGCTGTTCAGGTAATTCTTTTACGGCGTCTAATATGTTACGGTTGTTTACGGCAAATGTTCCGTTGCCGTCAGACTCGTCTAATTGTATTTGTGTTGTCATGACATTTTCGCTGTCTGAAGCTGTTATTGTAAGCTGGTTGTCGTTAACTTCAAACAGGTAGCAGTCTAATATAGGCAAGGAGTTCTTGCTGTTGAATACTTTTGAAAGGGCCGTCAGGCGGCTTGCCAAGGTTGTACTTGAAATAGTTAGTCTCATTATGATAGTTTTTTTAATTTACGTTAATAGGCAAGTTCGCGGCTTGCAACGTTCAAACGTGTCATGGCATTCATTTCAGAATGAATGACTTAAGGTTTGTATTACATGCTTTTTTCACTTGTCTGTTGGGGCTTTGTACTGCCTTTTAATAGGATACAAAAATACTAAAAAGCAAATTGCAAAACAAAAAAAATCTGCAAAAATTTCTTTATTCACAAGTATTTTATTAATTTCGCAATCGAAAAATCTAAGACTCAAGAAGAAGTTATGGAAATAGAAGGAAAAATCATTGCAGTGCTTCCTGCAAGGGAGGGAGTTTCGTCTAGGACGGGTAGTCCATGGATGACACAGGATTATGTACTTGAGACTCATGACCAATATCCGCGCAGGTGCTGTTTTAATGTATTCGGTTCAGACAAGATACAGTTGTTTAATATCCAGATAGGTGAGGAATTAAGGGTAAGTTTTGACATTGACGCCCGCGAGTATCAAGGACGTTGGTTCAATAGCATACGGGCATGGAAGGTGGAACGAATCGACCCGAATGCCGTTCAGAATGCCGCTCCAAACGCACAGTTTGCCCAGCCGGCTCCGGTACAGCCAGTTGTAAATGCCTCTCCCGAGGCTCCGGCACCTGCAGCTTCTCCGTTCCCGCAGCAACCGAATGATGGCAGCGAGGACGATCTACCGTTCTAATGCTTGTTTTGTGAAACTGAGAGATGATAACTGTCAATAAAGGATTGTCGTATATAATGGCAATCCTTTTTTATTATCTATTTTACTTGTAAGTGAAAGAAGGCTTTTGACAGTGTGATTGGCTGTGTATTGTCTTATTGTTTGCCATGTTTTGCGCGGTATTTGTTTGCCTTTGTTAACTGATTTATTATGAAAAGACATATTAAGTTGTTGCTTATGGTGAAATATCTATTTGTTGTTTTCTTTTTGTCTGTCGTTTCCGTGTTGCATGCGCAACAGCGTGAGTGGGAGCAATATTTGTATCAATTGGGAGAAATTGAAGACTTTGAATCTTCCGAATGGGAAAACTCATATGACATGTTGTGTGATTTGGAGAAAGATCCGATAAACATAAATACTGCATCGAGGGAAGAACTGGAGCAACTTCCTTTTCTTACGTCAAAAGATGTGGAAAACATTGCTGAGTATATTTATAGATACGGAGCTGTTAAGTCGTTGGGAGAGTTGGCAATGATAAGCGATTTGGATTATTTCAAACGTCGCCTTCTTTCATATTTTACATATGCAGGAGATGTTGCGAAAGGTAAGTATCCTTCGCTATCCAATATTGCGAAATACGGTAAACATGAAATTCTCGGTTCATTTAAAATTCCGTTTTATGAGAGGAAAGGAGACAAGAAAGGGTACATGGGGTACCAGTATAAACATTCTTTGATGTATGATTTTACGTATGGCGATTATGTAAGGTTGGGAGTGCTTGGCTCGCAAGATGCCGGAGAGCCTTTTTTCGCAGGCAGGAACAGTTCAGGATATGACTTCTATTCGTTTTATCTTGTCGTGAAAAAATTAGGGAAGTTAAAGACCTTGGCTTTAGGCCGGTATCGTGTTAGGTTTGGTATGGGACTTGTTATCAATAACAATTATAGTTTTGGAAAATTGTCAACGCTTTCGACTTTGGGACGTGGTGGTAGCAATATCAGGGCGCATGCGTCACGTTCGGATGCAAATTATTTACAAGGAGTTGCAGCAACGGTTAATATAGCCAAAGGGCTTGATGCCAGTGCTTTTGTTTCATACCGCAAGTTTGACGCCACGTTGAATAGCGAAGACAATACTATTGCAACTATTCTTTCATCGGGTTATCACCGTACGGAGACGGAAATGTCAAAGAAAAACAACTCTTCCCATATTTTGGCCGGTGGTAATATTGATTACAGATGGGGTGGGTTTTATGCAGGGTTGACGGGTGTGTTTGTGTCGTTGGATAAGGAGTTGAAGCCAAAGACGGAGGCTGTTTACCGGCGTATTTACGCACATGGCAAGGATTTTTACAATGTGGGTGTTAATTACGGATACACCGGCCATAGGCTTTCGATCAGCGGTGAGACTGCTACAGGTGGATGCGGTGCTGTGGCCACAATAAATTCTTTGAGTTTCAGCCTGGCAGATAATCTTGACATAATGGCTTTGCAACGCTTTTATTCGTTTAACTATTATTCTCTTTTTGCAGAGAGTTTTAATTCAGGCGGCGCAGTTCAGAATGAAAGTGGAATATATGTCGGCGTGAATTGGAAACCGGCAATAGGGCTTAATGTTTTGGCTTATACGGATTTTGCGTATTTTGCATGGCCGAAATACCAGGCGTCAAATAGTTCAAGATCATTCGATAATTTGTTGCAATTTAATTATTCAAAAGAGTTGTGGATTTTTGCTTTACGCTATCGGTTTAAGATGCGTGAACGTGACAATGAGGATAAAAGTCGGTTGGTATATAGGAACGAGCATAGAACACGTTTTTCTATTGCTCGTAATGGTGATCTGTTTAGTTGGAAAACACAGGCGGACATGGCTTATACTAAATATTCAGCAAGGAGTTTTGGATGGATGTTAACCCAGAATGTCAGTTTTAACCTAGCTCATGTCTTGAATGCTACGGTTACTTTGGGATATTTTAATACGGACGATTATGACAGTCGTGTGTATGCTTATGAGCGCGGTTTGCTTTATTCGTTTTATTCTCCGGCGTACTATGGCAACGGGATGAGATTTGCTGTCGTTGCAAGTTCGGCTTTTTCCGATGTCATTACTATTGCGGCTAAGATTGGAACTACGAAATATTTTGACAGGGACAAGATAGGAAATAGCTATCAGCAGATAGACAGTTCGGTGGCAACCGACCTTGAGCTGCAGTTGAATATTACTATGTAATAAGCATGAAACCAGATGTTTATGTTCATCTGATATGATAACAATAACAATAACGGGATTAAATCCTACTAGTTACTATTGTTAGGATTTAATCCCGTTATTGTTGTTATATATTGCCTGATGCAGTTTATCCGAGATATTTCATCAGTATCTTTGCATTACCACTTTCCCTTAATTTGGCAATACTTTTTTCTCTGATTTGGCGTACGCGTTCACGCGTAAGACCTAACTGGTCGCCGATTTCCTCAAGTCCTTTTTCATGGCAACCTATACCGAAACACTCGCGGATTATGGTTATTTCGCGTTCTTTCAGTACCTTGCTCAAGACGGTATTGAGTTCCAATGCCATTGATTCATGGTCGACTACACGGTCAGTACGGCTGTCGTCTCCGCTTGGCATCACGTCAAGCATACAGTTGTCCTCACCGTCCTGAAACGGCGCGTCAATACTTACATGGTGACCGTCTGCAGCTAATGACTGGCCTATCTTCTCCTCGTCAAGTTTGGTCATTTCGGAAAGTTCAGATACAGATGGGTGTCTTTGGTTTTCCTGTTCAAACTTGTTTATTTCGTGATTGATTTTATTTAATGAACCTACCTGGTTTAATGGCAGGCGCACAATACGGCTTTGTTCGGCAATAGCTTGGAGAATACTTTGACGAATCCACCATACGGCGTATGATATGAACTTGAATCCACGTGTTTCATCAAATTTCTGGGCCGCTTTGATAAGACCAATATTGCCTTCGTCAATCAAGTCTGTTAATGTGAGTCCCTGGTGCTGATATTGCTTGGCTACTGAAACGACGAAACGTAAATTTGCCGTGACAAGCTTGTTTTTCGCCCTTTCTCCTTCGGGGCCTCCTTTCCTGATTTTTTGTGCTAGTTCAATTTCCTCGTCAATAGAGATTAATGGAGCGCGTCCGATTTCAACAAGATATTTGTCTAAAGCCTCACTTGAACGGTTGGTAATACTTTTTTGAATCTTTAATTGTCTCATCTATTTACCTTGAAAATATGTAAGTACCTGATTACTAAACTGATAGCTGTATTTTGCTTGAAAGACGCTGCAAAATTACAAAAAATATCAATACATTGTTATTGCAACCTAGTTAAAAAATGAAAAATATATTAGCCTGACGCTGATGCCGGTTGGGTTATACAGTTATTACTGCGGTGAAACAGTCTTTGAAAATCAATTCCAAATTGGTTGGCGCTTGTTTGAATATGCCAAACAGAGTGCTTCCGCTCCCGCTCATTGCCGAATAAACGGCTCCAAGCTCATAGAGCTTCTCCTTTATGCTTGCAATTTCCGGATGGTTAGGTATTATGCTTTTCTCGAAATCGTTTACAAGCAAGTCTTTCCATGTTTCGATCGGTTGGCAGACAATGTCTTTACAGCATATTGTAGGCGCTTCCGGCGTGATGTTGGTGAATGCTTCTTTTGTGCTGATTTTTACCTGTGGTTTTACCAATGCAAAAATGTACTGGCTGAGGTCGAGGTTTATTTGGGTGAGTATTTCACCTATACCGGTAGCATAAGATGGCGTTGGATTGACAAAGAATGCGCAGTCGGCACCAAGCGTAATTGCAAGTCGCTGCATTTCATGCTCTTGCAAACCAAGATTAAACATTTGATTAAGCGCTGTTATAGTGTAGGCACAGTCGGAAGAACCGCCGCCCATGCCTGCTTGTGAAGGTATGTTTTTTGTTAATCTTATATTAACATCAGGCAGGTTGGCTGGAAACATTTGTTTGAGCAGCATGTATGCTTTTACGACAAGATTATCGGCTGCGTCACCTTCTATCTTAATACCATCCATGCTGAGTGTGCACGGTTGTCCGGGGGTGGTGTAGTCTGCTTGCTCTATTTCAATTTTGTCGCATAGTGGTATGGGATAAAATACGGTCTCGAGATTATGGTATCCGTCTTGGCGTTTGCTAACTATGTTCAGTCCAAGGTTTATCTTGGCGCATGGATAAACTGTTGTCATAATGCTGGAGGATTAAAATGATACGTTTTTGTTTTACTATAACTGCTAAAGTACGATTTAATTGTATGAAACCCGATATTTATTTGTACTTTTGTGGCCGGATTTTAGATATGAAGTTGAAATGCCAGAAAAGAATAAACGACAGACATTGGATAATAATTATGCCCACATACAGCCGCAAGCCTTGGATATTGAGAGGATTGTGCTTGGAGCATTGATGATTGACAAGGACGCTTTCTCCGTAGTCAGCGAGATTTTGCGCCCCGAGACATTTTACGAGTCCCGCAATCAGAAAGTGTACAGGGCAATACAGAGCCTTAGCATCGAGGAACGCCCGGTCGACATATTGACGGTAACTGAAGAACTCAAGCGCCAGGGTACGCTCGAGGATGTCGGTGGTGCGGCTTACATATTGGATTTAAGCTCGAATGTGGCATCTTCGGCCCACATAGAGTATCATGCGAAAATACTTGCACAGAAATTTCTGGCCAGGCAGCTTATTTCTTTTGCAAGCGTAATAGAGACAAAGGCCTTTGACGATACTGTCGACGTGGATGAATTGATGCAGGAGGCCGAAGGTTCGTTGTTTGAATTGTCGCAGAAAAACATGCGGCAGGATTATACTCAGATAGATCCTGTCGTAAAGCAGGCTGTCGAGATATTGCAAAAGGCTGCTGCCAACAAGGGGGGATTGACCGGAATACCGACCGGATATGCCAAGCTTGACGATTACACTGCCGGTTGGCAGAAAAGTGATTTGGTAATCATAGCTGGGCGTCCGGCCATGGGTAAGACGTCGTTCGCCTTGTCATTGGCAAAGAACATCGCTGTTGATTACGGAAAGCCGATAGCATTCTTTTCTCTTGAAATGAACAACGTGCAGCTTGTTAACCGACTGATATCAAACGTCTGTGAGATTGAAGGCAAGAAGATATTGAACGGACAGCTGGACGATGAGGAATGGAGCCGGCTTGACAAGAATGTTGCCCGGTTGCAGACTGCGCCGATATACATTGATGATACGCCAGGCATGTCGATATTCGAGTTGCGTACAAAGGCGAGAAGGCTTGTCAGGGAAAAGGGGGTAGAACTGATAATGATTGACTACTTGCAGCTTATGAACGCCAGTGGTGCGCGTTTCGGCAGCAGGCAGGAGGAGGTCTCTACCATCAGCCGTTCTTTGAAGGGGTTGGCGAAGGAGCTTGACATTCCGGTGTTGGCCTTGTCGCAGCTTAACCGTACAGTCGAGGGGCGTGAGGGGCCGGAAGGAAAACGCCCACAGTTGAGCGACCTTCGAGAGTCGGGTGCCATAGAGCAGGATGCCGACATGGTGTTGTTCGTGCATCGTCCTGAGTATTATAGGATATTTACCGACGAGAAAGGGAACGACCTTCACGGCAAAGCCCAGATAATAATAGCCAAACACAGAAAGGGCGGTACGGGCGATGTGCTGCTGACTTTCCGTGGCGAGTTTACCAGGTTCGAGAATCCTAATGAATACACACCTCCAACATCGGGCGGCGAAATAATAGGCTCGCGCATTAACGGCGGCGATGATATGCCCCCGTTTGATGGCCCGTTGCCTGGTGACGGACCGCTGCCGTTCTAGGTCCTGATGCTTTTTATTTCAGTATTTTCCGGATTAAATAACGATACTGATCATACAATTCGCCGCAAACGGTACGAAATACAGTTTGCGGCGAATTGTATTTTTATAGTCTCCGGCTTTTATTTCTGCGAAGACGGGCATTGCTTTTATTGTTGCGATAATGTGTATAAATGATTGATTTACAATAATTTGGTACATGATGTATCATTATCCGATTAAATTCGGCATATATCTAATCTTCAGCATTTTTATTCCATGTTTGCAAAAGGTTGTCTTTTAGCTTGCAAAAGACAGCCTTTTGTCACGCAAGAGATAACCTTTTGCGCACTAATAGGCCGCCTTTTGGAAAGCCGCGTTTTTACAGACTTCTTCCCTTTGATTCCCTTAATGTTTACTTGGGACGGTTCCGGGTGCTCCAACCTCATTCCGACAAGCTGTAAAACGCTTGTTGATAATCAGAAGCAAAACCGTCTGTTTATGTTAATATCCGTAACGTCGAGTGGCGAATCTGCATAGTTGTTGCTCGTATATGTGCGCTTGTTGTATATAATTTGGTTTAATCTTTAATGTAATTTTTTGCCGTAACGATTTTTTTCCTTAACTTTGCGCCTCAAACAAATGTAAGAAAATAAAAAAGAAATAATATGGCCGATAAATTTGCCGAACACAAAGGTCTTGACTTGACCGCAACAAACAAAACTATATTAGAGGAGTGGAATAAGAACGACGTGTTCCATAAATCAATAACCGAGCGTGAAGGTTGTCCCCAGTTCGTATTTTTCGAGGGACCTCCTTCGGCCAACGGTCATCCTGGCATTCACCATGTACTTGCCCGTACTATAAAAGATACCTTCAACCGTTACAAGACGATGAAGGGGTTTCAGGTACACCGCAAGGCCGGATGGGATACTCACGGACTGCCTGTCGAGCTTGGCGTTGAGAAAGATCTTGGCATAACAAAGGCTGATATTGACAACAAAGAGTCAGATAAATACATATCAGTTGAAGACTACAACCATAAGTGCCGCGAGAATGTGATGAAGTTCACTGCCGAGTGGCGCAGCCTGACGGAAAAGATGGGATATTGGGTCGACCTTGACCACCCTTATATTACTTATGACAATAAGTATATCGAGACTTTGTGGTGGCTGTTGAAGCAGCTCTACGACAAGGGCCTCTTATACAAGGGATACACAATCCAGCCTTATTCGCCGGCAGCAGGAACAGGCTTGTCAAGCCACGAGCTCAACCAGCCAGGTTGTTACCGCGACGTAAAGGATACTACTGTTACGGCGCAGTTCGCCATGAAAGACCCAAAGCCTGAAATGACGGAGTGGGGCAGGCCGTATTTCCTGGCATGGACCACCACGCCTTGGACTCTTGCAGCAAACTCTGCATTGTGCGTCGGCCCCAACATCGATTATGTTGCTGTGCAGACTTACAATCCTTATTCGGGCGAGCCCATCACGATTGTAATGGCCGAGGTGCTTGTAAGTTCGTATTTCAACGCGAAAGGCGAGGGCATGGCCCTGTCTGAGTACAAGAAAGGCGACAAGGTTATACCTTATAAAATTATTGCACATTATAAGGGCACCGACCTTGTAGGCATGCACTATGAGCAGCTTCTGCCTATGATTAGCCCGATGACCGATGGCGCGTTCAAGGTAATCCCCGGCGATTATGTTACGACGGAGGACGGTACCGGCATTGTGCACATAGCTCCTAATTTTGGTGCTGACGACGCAAATGTGGCTAAGAAGGCAGGTGTGCCGCCTATTGTACTGATTGACAAGAAGGGCAACCAGCGCCCGGTTGTAGACCTTGAAGGCAAGTATTATGTCATTGACGACCTTGACGAAGAGTTTGTAAACAAATATGTGAATGTTGAAGCATGGAACCGTTATGCCGGACGCTACGTGAAGAATGCTTACGATGAAACTCTTACGGACAAGGACGAAACGCTCGATATAACGATATGTATGGACTTGAAGGCGCGCGGCATGGCCTTCAAGATAGAGAAGCACGTACATAACTATCCGCATTGTTGGCGTACAGACAAGCCGATATTGTATTACCCGCTTGACAGTTGGTTTATCCGTTCGACTGCATGCAAGGACAGGATGGTGGAGCTTAACAAGACCATCAACTGGAAGCCTGAGAGCACAGGTACGGGACGCTTCGGTAACTGGCTTGAGAATCTTAACGATTGGAACCTCAGCCGCAGCCGTTTCTGGGGTACTCCTCTTCCCGTATGGCGTGACGAGGATGGCAACGAGATATGCATAGGCTCATTGCAAGAGCTTTACGATGAAGTGGAAAAGAGCGTTGAGGCTGGGTTTATGGCTTCAAACGTAATGAAGGATAAAGGATTCGTGCCGGGTGATTATTCACAGGAAAATTATGACAAGATAGACCTGCACCGACCATATGTTGACAATATAATATTGTGCAGCAAGTCTGGCAAGCCCATGAAGAGGGAAACCGACTTGATAGACGTGTGGTTCGATTCAGGCAGCATGCCTTATGCTCAGATCCACTATCCGTTTGAAAACGCTGATGCGATAGATAAAGGATTGGCTTTCCCCGCCGACTTCATTAATGAAGGTGTCGACCAAACGCGCGGTTGGTTCTTCACGCTCCATGCCATAGCTACTATGGTGTTTGACAGTGTTGCGTTTAAGAACGTAATTTCAAGCGGTTTGGTGCTTGACGCTAAAGGAAACAAGATGAGCAAGCGTTTGGGTAATGCCGTAGATCCTTTTGAAACGATAGAGAAATATGGTGCTGACGCTGTGCGTTTCTACATGCTTACCAACTCGTCGCCTTGGGACAACCTGAAGTTTGACCCCAACGGTGTGGACGAGGTGCGCCGCAAGTTCTTCGGTACGCTGTATAATACATATTCGTTCTTTAGCCTTTATGCTAATGTAGACGCATTTGACTGTTCGCAGGAGGTAATACCCGTGAAAGAGCGTCCGGAGATAGACCAATGGATAATTTCGGAGCTTAATTCGCTCGTTAAGGGTGTTGACAATGCGCTTTCAGATTATGAGCCGACAAAGGCCGGCAGGTTGATCGATGCTTTCGTAAACGATGATTTGAGTAACTGGTATGTCCGTCTGAACCGTAAACGTTTCTGGGGTAAGGAAATGGACAAGGACAAGCTTTCAGCATATGAAACTCTTTACACTTGTCTTGAGACAGTGGCAAAGTTGCTTGCGCCGTTCTCTCCATTCTATTCAGACCAGCTTTACATGGATCTTGTTAGGGCTACAGGACGCAAGGATGTCGAATCCGTGCATCTTACAGAATTCCCGGTGGCTGACGAAAGTCTGATGGATAAGAATCTGGAAGCACGTATGAAGATGGCCCAGAAGATTACTTCAATGGTGTTGGCTTTGCGCCGCAAGGTCAATATTAAGGTTCGCCAGCCGTTACAGTGCATCATGATTCCAGCTGTTGACGAAGTTCAGCGCCAGCGTATCGAGGCCGTAAAGAACCTCATTGTAAACGAGGTGAACGTAAAAGAACTGAAGTTTGTCGAAGGAGCTGGTGTTCTTGTTAAGAAAGTTAAGTGCAACTTCCGTACCATGGGTAAGAAGTTTGGCAAACTGATGAAGAGCATAGCAGGACAAATTGAGGTACTTTCACAGGAGGATATTGTAGCATTCGAAAAGGCAGGAATGATTACGTTGCAAGTTGACGGACAGGAAGTTACCGTTGAGGCTGGTGACGTTGAAATAATCAACGAAGACATACCTGGATGGCTTGTTGCCAATGACGGAAACCTTACTGTTGCGCTCGAAGTCGAACTTAATGAGAGTTTGCGTAATGAGGGAATGGCGCGTGAGTTGATTAATAGGATTCAGAACTTACGTAAGGAATGCGGTTTGGAAATTACCGACCGTGTTAATATAACCATATCGTCAGACAACCGCGTTGAGTCGGCTATTGCCTCGTTTGGTGAATATATTAAGGGCCAGGTTCTTGCCGATAGTATAGTTGTTGCTGATAATGATGGCAACGAGGTAGACTTGGATGAGCTTAAAGTGAGAATTAAGGTAGCCAAAGTATAATCTTAATGGTGAATTTATAATTGTAAACAGAAAATTATGATTACTTCCGGCTGTTGTTAAACTCGGTTTTAGCAAGAAGGAATAGTCATAATTTTCTCAGTTTACTTAAATGTAAGTTCTTCATATAAATTGGAATATTAACTTTAAAAGATACATATTATGGCAGAAAAAACACGTTACAGCGATGAGGAACTTGAGGAATTCAGGGGAATTATCAATGAAAAGCTTAGACTTGCCAGGCGTGACTACAATCAGATGATGAGGACTCTGATGAACGCTGATGGCAATGATGTGGATGATACGTCGCCTACATACAAGGTGCTTGAGGAAGGTAGCGCTACGCAGACAAAGGAGGAACTTATCCAACAGGCAAGTCGTTTGCAGAAATTTATTCAAGGTCTTGAAGGGGCTTTGATACGTATAGAGAACAAGACATATGGCATTGACCGCATAACAGGCGAGTTGATACCTAAAGAGCGTTTGCGCGCCGTTCCACATGCAACGCTCAGCGTAGCTTCGAAAAATGCAAGGAAGAATAATTAAAGAGTATTGCATTAATATTATTAGTGGCCAAGGATTGGGAACAGATGCAGATTGAATAAAAGTATGAAGCGTTTTGTTCCCAATCCGGGTTAATTTTAAGACAGTGAGGATGTTGGCATTAAACACTTGTTGGAAAAAAGGACTGGCGGTAGGACTCGCGGTAATATTATTACTTATAATCGATCAATTTATAAAGATAGAAGTAAAAACAGGCATGTGTCTGCATGAAAGTATTCATGTGACAGATTGGTTTTATATTTACTTTATAGAGAACAACGGTATGGCTTTTGGTATGACTTTGGTCAATAAGGTTGTTCTGAGTCTTTTTAGGATTGTTGCCATTGTTGTTTTAGGATGGTATCTTTGCCGTCAAATTAAACGTTGCGCACGTGCAATTTATGTAGTATGTCTGACTCTCATATTTGCGGGTGCTTTGGGCAATCTTATTGATTGCATGTTTTATGGTTTGATTTTTAATGCTTCCTCACCATATTATTTATCTTATTTCGTACCGTTTGGTACAGGGTATGCTCCATTTCTTATGGGTAAGGTCGTAGATATGTTTTATTTTCCTTTGATTGTTACCACATGGCCTGAATGGGTTCCATTTTGTGGCGGAAATGAATTTGTTTTTTTTAGCCCGGTATTTAATTTTGCTGATTCTTGTGTTAGTGTCGGAGTTATATTGCTTTTGATTTTTTGCCGAAAGGAACTGTCGGAAATAACGTTTGTTAGAAAATGAGAATATATTCTGTTTTCAAATGTCTCATACTTTGTGCTTTGGTCTTGTCTTGCAAACCGCAAGTTCCAGATAAGTATCTTCAGCCAGGAGAGTTTGAAGATATACTTTACGATTACCATTTGGCAGATGCCATGGCCCAAAATGAGGAGCACTCATCAGAAGACGAATATAATACTATCTTATACCGTCAGGCTGTGTTAAATAAGTATGGTATTACTCAAGCAGAGTTTGACTCGTCTTTGGTATATTATACCCGTCACTCGGACAGATTGCATCAGGTTTATGAGAATCTTGTCAAACGTTTTGAAGATGATGCCATGTCTTTGGGTGCATCGGCAAATGACATTAGACGTTTTGGAGACATGAGGTCGGAGCGTGACACTTCAAATTTGTGGGTAGGAGAGCCTGCAACAATGCTTACTGTATTTCCTCCTTATAATGTAATGTCTTTTGAAATAATGGCTGATAGTACATATCAAGCGGGAGATAGAATAATTTTCAGTTTTAATTGTGATTTTATATATAATGAAGGCATTAAGGACGGTCGCGCAGTACTTGCCGTGCAGTTTAAGAATGACAGCGTAGCTAGCAGCATGGTACGCATGTCGTCGAATATGAATTATGTACTTACTGTGACAGATTCGGATAAAAAAGGAATTAAGGCTATTCGTGGATTTGTTTACCTTGAAAAGTCTGTTAATTATGGTTCATCCATGACAAATAATGATTTGTGCCTGATGTTTATTGATAATATCCGTATGGTTAGGATGCGCGGCATGTCTTCATTGGGCTCAGGAGTAAATGGTAATACTAGTGCTCCTATGAGTAATGATACAGCGAGGAGAATTGTTGGAGCAAATCCTGTTAGACAAGGTTCTGGCCAGATAGGACAATCACAGCATAAGCCGTCTTCAAATTCGAAACCATTAAAATTATCTGATGTAAGGCCTTTACCGCCTCACCGATAGATTTGTTGTTCCAAGAAGTGTGTTTTTTATGATACGTCGTATTGCTGTACACAGGGTTATTGTTGAAGGGAAAGTCATACCAATGTGCGTGGTTGGCATTGAAAATAATGGAATAGTTGCGTTTTATGAATCTTTTTCTGGTGAACCGCCATTTACTGAATGGATTGGCGGAACCGTAGTTTTGGGAAAAGATGAATGGGGTAGGATGGTGATTGAAAAATATGAAGATAGTTGAATCTCATTTTCATAAAAAGTGTTATCTTTGCAACATAATAACAAAAATCGTGTTTAATACTTAGGAGGGAAAAACGAATAAAGTGAACAACGCATATATAGAAAATATGGAAGGTATGGCGTATAGACGAGACGCAATGAATGGTTTGCAGCGGTCAATAAAGAGATTGCTTGATTTTGTATTTGCTCTTATAGGTCTTGTTGCTTTGTCTCCTTTGTTTTTAATAATATGTTTGTTGTTGAAACTGCAAAATAACGGCCCCGCAATATTTTATCAAGAACGTATAGGATATAAGGGGCAGCCTTTTACCATTTACAAGTTTAGGACGATGAGTGATTGCGAGACGGAGCCACGTTTGGTCGCGAATTGCAATGAGTATAATTCTACTAGGCTTGAAAGATTTTTGCGTGAACATCATTTAGATGAGCTTCCTCAGTTGTGGAATGTATTAAAAGGAGATATGTCGTTTGTTGGTCCGCGTCCTGAGCGGAAATATTATATCGATAAGATAATGGAGTTTGACAGGAATTATGAGCTAATATATGAAATGAGACCTGGACTCACTTCAGAGGCGACGCTGTACAATGGATATACAGATACGATGGAAAAAATGCTTAAACGTTTGCATATGGATATTTATTATTTGGAACACAGATCATTGTCTCGTGATTTTAGCATAATAATACGTACGGCATTAAGCATAGTAAGTGGAAAGAAATTTTAAATAAGATATTTTTTGTATTTGTAAGATCATAATTATGAGAAGATTCTTTATATTGGCCTTTCTTATGTCATTAATGACGATGGGAAGTATGGCACAGTCAGCAATGACGGACGAACAGGTATTACAGTATGTAGTTGAGGAACATCAATCAGGAACGTCCCAAGCACAGATTGTGACAAAGCTTATGCAGCGTGGTGTTGATATTGAGCAAATACGCCGTGTAAAGCAAAAATATGAAAGATTGGCTAAGAATCAGGGATTGGGAGCGATTGTTACCAAAGAGAAATCGGGTAATCGTTTGCGTACCAACAATAGCAAGACAAAGATGAATAATGCTAACGTTAATGATGATACTGATGAATTCTTACCGACATATCGTTTGACTGATGGTAGAGAGAAGGATTATGATAATAAGAATATCTATGATGAAACCAATGAAGATTGGCTAATGATGCAGGATGAACTTAACGGCTTCATTCCTGATACTGCTGCTATCGTACAAAAATATATGGATGATAGGAAAAAGAAAAAAGTCAAAGTGTTTGGCCGGGATATTTTTAATAATAAAGAACTTACGTTCGAACCTGAAATGAACATTGCGACTCCGCAGAACTATCGTCTTGGACCTGGTGATGCAGTTTTCATCGAAATTTATGGTGCTTCGCAAAAGACGATTGAAGGAACCGTTTCGCCAGACGGAACAATTACGATTGAAGGTTTTGGACCAGTACAGATAAGTGGTCTTACTGTTAAGGAAGCTAATTCGCGATTAAGGTCAACTCTTGGCAAACGGTATAGTAGTTCCAAAATAAGTTTGACAGTAGGACAGACAAGATCGATAATGGTTAATGTAATGGGTGAAGTGAATAATCCAGGAACCTACACATTACCTGCTTTTGCAACAGTATTCCATGCATTGTATATGGCTGGAGGAACAAATGACTTGGGTACAATGCGTAATATCAAGGTTTACAGGAATAATCGTCTTGTTTCAACTGTCGATATATATGACTATATCTTGAATGGTAAATTGACAGGGAATGTTCGTCTTGCAGATAATGATGTTATTTCTGTAGGTACTTATGATTGCCTGGTTAATATTACTGGTAAAGTAAAACGTCCGATGTATTACGAAATGAAAAAGAACGAGAGCGTCGCAACATTGTTGAAATATTCAGGAGGTTTTACAGGTGATGCATATAAGAAGTCTGTCAGGTTAGTGCGCAAGGCTGGAAAAGAATATTCTGTTTACAATGTTGACGAGTTTGACATGAGTTCGTTCCAACTAGCTGATGCTGATTCTGTAAGTGTAGATTCAATCCTACAAAGATATTCAAATATGGTGGAAATTAAAGGAGCTGTATTCCGTCCTGGAATGTACCAGGTTGGTGGCAATATAAACAGTGTCCGTACTCTTATTGAGAATGCCGATGGATTGAAGGAGGAAGCGTTCACGGCACGTGCTGTAATGCACAGAATGAAGCCGGACCGTACATTAGAAGTCATCCCTGTTGATGTAGAAGGTATATTGGCAGGTCGAACTGCAGATATTCCAATACAGAATAATGATGTTCTTTTCATTCCCACAAAACAAGAGATGATGGAGGAACAGACTATAACTATACATGGTGAAGTCTTTTATCCGGGAGTTTATAAGTATGCAGATAATGAGACTCTTGAAGATTTTGTTTTACAGGCTGGTGGTTTAAAGCAAACTGCATCAACAGTAAAAGTGGACGTGGCGCGGCGTATTGTAAACCCTAAGGCATTGACTACTGATTCTGTGATAGCACGTACTTATACTTTTGCTTTAAAAGACGGATTTGTCATTGACGGAGAACCTGGCTTTAAGCTTAAGCCATATGATGAAGTTTATGTTCGTAAGAGCCCTGGTTTTTATAAGCAGCAAAACGTTATGGTTGAAGGAGAAGTTATGTTTGGTGGAACATATACTTTGTCAAAGAAGAATCAAAGACTTAGTGATTTGATAAAGAATGCTGGTGGTGTTAATGACCGTGCTTATGTTGCCGGAGCAAGACTCGAGAGAAAAATGAATGAGGTCGAGCGCAAAAGGATGGAAACAATATTGAAAATGGCGCGTGAACAGGCTGAAAATTTAGAAATAGAGGCAGCTGCCCAGAATAAGAAAGTGGATTTGGAGAATAGCGAATTATTAAAACGATTTGAGATTCCCGAAACTTATTCTGTCGGAATAGAGCTTGACAAGGCTCTGTCTAATCCTGGAAGCGATGCAGATATTGTTCTTCGTGAGGGCGACAAGCTAATTGTTCCACAGTACACGGCTACGGTAAAGATTAATGGTGAAGTTATGTATCCTAATACAGTTGGTTACCAGCAAGGCAAGAAAGCCAAGTATTATATAAATCAAGCCGGTGGTTATAGTAATAAGGCAAAGAAGAGCCAGACATACATAATCTACATGAACGGCACCATAGCTAAGGTTAGTGAAGGTGCAAGGCCAATGCCTGGTTGTGAGATATTTGTACCACAAAAGAAAATTAACACAATGACAGTTGCTGAGAAGTTGGCTATTGGTTCAGCCAGTGCTTCTATAGCAACTATGATTGCTACATTGGTTAATATATTGAAATAAAATGGTGTTGATATAAATTTTAGTTCATCCTTGTAGGTTTGTTATGTGGTAATATTAAAGACTTTTCAAGATTCCAAAAAGAGGTTCAGGAAAAATCCAGGGATAATTTTTTCTTTGTTTTTTTCTCTGTCGAAATAATATTATGGCAATTTATATAAACAATGTAAAACCATTAAGTTATTTAAGGATTCGCAAAAAGGGTATTTGTCTGAAATTATAAAAATGTAGAAAATAAAATGGAAAAAGCAAGAGATAAACAGGATTATATTGACCTGGTTCAGATAGCAAAAAGGATAAAAGAACATCGTAATTTGTTTTTTACGGTTTTGCCTGTTGTTTTTGTTGTAGCCTCGTTTTTTGCTTTGTGCATCCCTAGATACTATACGACGGAAGTTAAATTGGTGCCTGAAGTTGAAAACCCTGATATGGGAGGAACTTTGGGCTCATTAGCATCTTCTTTTGGTCTTGACTTAGGTAACATGCAGACTTCTGACGCGATAACTCCGTTGCTTTATCCTGATCTTATGGAAGATAACGGTTTTATATCAAAGCTGTTTTCAATAAGAGTGAAAAGTTCGGTTGATGCTGACGTTAAAGTAGATACGACATATTATACTTATCTGAAGAAGTATCAGAAAAAGCCTTGGTGGATCTCGGTAAAAGGATGGGTTGCGAAGCAGTTTAAGGAAAAAAAGAAAAAAACGAGCACTCTTAAAGAGTATGACCCATATAACATATCAGAAGAAGAGTTTTTGTTGATGGAGAAAATAAGAAATGACATCAGCATTCATGTCGATAAGAAAACGGCTGTCATATCCATATTTGTGAAGGCGCAAGATCCTAACATTTGCAAGCAATTGGCAGATGCTATAAAAGAAGAACTGCAAGACTTCATTACAAGTTATCGAACAAATAAAGCTCGTATAGATGTAGCGTATTATGAGAAACTCGCAAAAGAGGCTAAGATGGATTATGAAAGAGCGAGAAGACGTTACGCGTCATTCTCTGATTCAAACTCTGAGGCGATTCTTGAAAGTGTACGTTCAACTCAAGACGATTTGGAAAATGAAATGCAATTGTGTTACAATGCTTACAGTATGATGCAAAATCAGTTGCAGTTGGCAAAAACCAAGGTGCAAGAGCGAACTCCGGCGTTCACACTTCTGAAAGGAGCCATGGTACCTGTAAAACATAGTGGACCTAAAAGAATGTTAATGGTTATAGGCTTTATGATTCTGACCTTTTTCATATTGACAGGATATTTATTTAAGGATGATATAAAATATGCATTAAGCCGATGAATAATACAAAAATAGAATTTGTTTTTTTATTTGCATAAAAAGCTGTCTCTTATACACATCTGACGCTGCCGACGATC
>ENA-OZDX01000413-OZDX01000413.1-human-gut-metagenome-genome-assembly--contig:-NODE-413-length-24122-cov-13.287738_pt1 | contig 24122 bp, 17 predicted proteins | sample MGYA00245062_ERZ653597 | MGnify/ENA primary metagenome ERZ653597 (study PRJEB26926, sample SAMN06165186) | human gut metagenome | biome: ENVO:00009003; feature: ENVO:2100002; material: ENVO:00002003...
CGCTTATGATATACTTGTACCAGCGAGTATTGTATAAGCGTGGGTTGTTTCTTTTAGAAGGAGGATTTTTAACCGTGAAACAACCATACAATACAACGATTTATAACACTGCACTATATTTGAGATTGAGCCGTGACGATGAATTACAGGGGGAAAGCGGCAGTATCCAGACCCAGCGCATGATGCTTAGACAGTATGCCGCAGAGCATGGGCTGACCGTTGTAGACGAGTACATTGACGACGGATGGAGTGGGACAAATTTCGAGCGTCCAAGTTTCCAAAGGATGATTGATGACATCGAAGACGGGAAAATCAACTGCGTTGTCACAAAGGACTTATCCCGTCTGGGAAGAAACTATATCCTGACCGGTCAGTACACGGAAATCTATTTCCCCAGCAAGGGAGTACGCTACATTGCCATCAATGACAATGTGGACACCATCAACGGAGAAAGCGAGCTTGCACCGTTCTTAAACATCCTGAATGAAATGCACGCCCGACAGACCAGCAAAAAGGTCAAGGCTGCCATGCACACAAGATTTGCCAATGGCGCACACTATGGAGCCTATGCACCGCTGGGCTATGTAAAAGACCCGGACAAAAAAGGTCATCTTCTGATCGACCCGGAAACACGCTGGATTGTAGAGAAGATTTTTGACCTTGCTGTACACGGGCGTGGAGCCGCCAGCATTACACGGATTCTGGTGGAGGAAAAAGTACCTACCCCCGGCTGGCTGAACTATGAAAGATACGGGACTTTCGCCAATATCTACGCCGGTGCGCCCGCAGAAAAAGCCTATGCGTGGACGATAGCACAGGTCAAGAGCATTTTGAAAGAGGAAACCTACATCGGTCACAGCATTCACAACAAGCAGAGCAACATTTCATTCAAGAACAAGAAAAAGGTGCGGAAGCCGCAGGAAGAATGGTATCGTGTGGAAAATACCCACGAAGCCATCATTTCTGAAGAAGTGTTCCAAAAAGTTCAGGAGCTGATTGCAAGCAGACGCAGGAAACGCAGAAACGGTACGACACAGATTTTCGCAGGATTGATAAAATGTGCAGACTGCGGATGGTCTTTAGCCTATGGGGAAAACAAGCAGAATAAGAACCCATACGGGTACTACCATTGCAGCAAGAACGGGCAGGGATTACGCCAGTGTTCCATGCACTATATCCGCTATGATGTACTGTATGCCTATGTGCTTGCAAGACTGCAATACTGGTCTATGCTGGCACAGAAAGACGAGGACAAGCTGCTGAAACGCCTGCTCAATGCCAGCGACAGGGAAAGAAACTCTGCGAAGAAAAAGCAGGCTGCGGAGCTGAAAAAGGCAGAGAAGCGTAAAGCCGAGGTTGACGGGCTGTTTGCTAAAATGTATGAGGACTGGTCTGCCGGACGCATAACCGAGTATAACTTCAATATGCTGTCCGAGAAGTACCAGAACGAGCAAAAGGAGCTTGAAACAAAAATAAGACAGCTTCACGAAACGATGGAAGCCGCCGTACAGACCGCAGCGGATGCTGAAAAGTGGATTGCCCTGATGAAACAGTATGTCAACCCTGTGGAGCTGACCGCCGAACTTCTGAACACTCTAATTGAAAAAATAACCGTCCACGAAGCTGTCAAGGGCGAGGACGGAAGCCGTGAGCAGGAAGTAGAAATCTACTACCGCTTCATCGGCAAAATCGACTGACCTTTCTTTTTTACCCAACAATATCTTTAATTAAGGGAGACGGGACTTGGTTACTTTGGTATGCCACATATCATTATCAGATTCATGTCCATCAAATCACAGAAGGATTTGAAAAAATCAGCAAAAATCGGAATCACATGGACCTTACTTATTGTATTTTTTGCGACTTTAATCGGAGTAATCGGAAGACTTTTCCTTGGCTTTGACGAATCAATCAATGAAAACTCTCTTGTTTTCATCCAGATTGTAAGAAAGATTTTCCCGGGTGTTATCTCAGGTATACTGCTCTCAGCAGTGCTTGCCGCTTCCATGAGTACCGCAGACAGCCAGCTGCTTGCTGCTTCATCAGCATTCTCGAGTGATGTGTACAAGCCTGTCATCAGAAAAGGTAAGGCAAGTGACAAAGAAATGATGTGGACCGGCCGTATTGTCGTTCTTGGAATCGCTGTTGCAGCACTCATCATCGCTTCAAACCCTAATGCCGGCTCTATCATGGCACTTGTTTCCAATGCATGGGGTATCTTTGGAGCTGCCTTTGGACCAGCAATCATGCTCAGCCTCTTCTGGAAGCGCTTTAACTTCAAGGGTGCTGTTGCAGGAATCATAACAGGTGCTGCCGTTGATATATTGTGGTATGCATTCCTCACATCAACCGGAATCTACGAGCTGTTGCCGGGATTTGTTTTCGGACTTATCGCAGCCGTAGTTGTGACACTTTGCACAAATGAGCCTTCAAAAGAGGTTTATGAGCTTTTCGATAAAGCCGAAAAGTTTGACGAGTAATTAAAATAATTAATCATTTAGGAACATAAGTAAAACCGTCGTACCCTGCCATTTAAGGTCCGGTACGACGGTTTTATTTTTTTCTTATGCTTTATGTTGTGCTTTTAGAATGGTCTGTCTCAAATACAATTCCTTTAACTTCTACAGATGAAGCACTCGCTCTTTAATCTCCTGGGTTCTTCCCTGATTCCAGAACTGTGTGCCGATATAGCCGCATGTACGGCGGGCTACACTCATCTTGTTCTGGTCACGGTTGCCACAATGTGGGCACTCCCAGATAAGCTTGCCTGAGCCCTCTTCCTCTACGATTTTGATTTCTCCGTCGTAGCCACATACCTGGCAATAGTCGCTCTTTGTATTCAGCTCTGCGTACATGATATTGTCGTAAATGTACTGCATTACTGAAAGCACTGCAGGGATATTATCCTGCATGTTTGGTACCTCCACGTAGCTGATAGCGCCACCCGGAGACAGCTTCTGGAACTGAGACTCAAACTTCAGCTTGTCAAATGCATTAATCTGCTCTGTTACATGCACATGGTAGCTGTTTGTAATATAGTTCTTGTCGGTAACACCCTCGATGATACCAAAGCGCTTCTGTAAGCACTTTGCGAACTTATAGGTGGTAGACTCAAGCGGTGTGCCATATATACTGAAATCGATGTTTGACTCCTTTTTCCACTGCTCACATGCATCGTTTAAGCGCTGCATTACCTTAAGTGCAAACGGTGTGCCTTCCTTTGGCTCTGTGTGTGATACTCCCTTCATATAGCGTACACACTCACAAAGTCCTGCATAGCCGAGTGAGATTGTTGAGTATCCGTTAAATAATAATGGGTCTATAACCTCTCCCTTTTTCAGACGTGCAAGTGCTCCGTTCTGCCAGAGAATCGGTGCTACATCGGATTTGGTACCAAGAAGCCTCTTATGTCTGCACATAAGTGCTCTGTGACACAGCTCAAGTCTCTCATCAAGTATCTTCCAGAATTTTTCCTCATCCTTTTCTGATGAGCATGCCACATCAACGAGATTTAAGGTGACAACACCCTGGTTGAAACGTCCATAGTATTTACGCTTGTTTGGATCAAAGTTCTTGGCATGTGCCACATTTCCCGCTGTCTGTGAGCATCTGTCCACTGTGAGGAATGAACGGCAGCCCATGCATGTATACACATCTCCGTCCTTAAGCTCCTTCATGACCTTCTCTGAAATATAATCAGGCACCATTCTCTTTGCAGAGCACTGTGCCGCAAGCACTGTGAGATTCCAGTACTTTGAATCCTCTGTGATATTATCATCCTCAAGCACATATATAAGCTTAGGGAATGCCGGTGTGATATATACACCCTTTTCGTTCTTTACGCCCTTTATTCTCTGGTGCAGCATCTCCTCAATGATTGCAGCAAGATCTGCCTTTGTCTGCGGATCGGATACCTCATTCAGGTACATGAATACTGTAATAAACGGTGCCTGTCCGTTTGTAGTCATAAGTGTAATGACCTGATACTGAATCATCTGCACACCGCGGTTGATTTCTTCCTTGACACGAAGCTCTGCTACCTCATTGATTTTTTCTTCATCCAAATCAAGTCCTACGCTCTCGAACTCCTTTAGCACCTGCTTTCTGAACTTCTCACGACTGACCTGTACAAATGGTGCCAGATGTGCAAGCGAGATACTCTGTCCACCATACTGTGAGCTGGCAATCTGTGCGATAGCCTGTGTAGCGATGTTGCAGGCTGTTGAAAAGCTCTTTGGTGTGTCAATCATAGTCTCACTGATTACTGTGCCGTTCTGAAGCATGTCCTCAAGGTTTACAAGACAGCAGTTGTGCATATGCTGTGCAAAATAATCTGCATCGTGGAAATGGATAAGCCCCTTCTCATGAGCCTCCACTATATCCTCAGGAAGCAGGAAACGGCGTGTAATATCCTTGCTCACCTCACCTGCCATGTAGTCACGCTGCACGCTGTTTACAGTAGGATTCTTGTTGGAGTTTTCCTGCTTTACCTCCTCGTTATTGCACTCAAGAAGGCTAAGAATCTGCTGGTCAGTAGAGTTTGACTTACGGACGATGGCTCTCTTATATCTGTAAGTAATGTAGTTTCTGGCTACGGTAAAGGCACGCTTGTTCATGAGCTGGTTCTCCACCATATCCTGTATCTCCTCAACGCTTGGAGAGCGCTTCATGTTCTCACATGCAGTCTCCACGTTGCTTGCAATTTCCTCAATCTGATCAGCAGTAAGCTTCTCATAGTCCAGCACTGAATTGTTTGCCTTTCTAATGGCAGCTACAATTTTGGCTGCATCAAATATGTCCTCACTGCCGCTTCGCTTGATGATTTTCATGTGAATTTCTCCTCTCTGTATACTAAATGCTGTAAAATACGCTACACTATATATAGCATCATTATTTACATTGCATACCATATATATGTATTTTATCATGTGTAATGGCACAAAATATGCAGCTATAAATGAGATGTAATCATTAATCCATGTCACTGCCCTGCAATGTAAAGCGGGCTTTTCACCAAACAATTACAATATAGCTACATATAAAATGCCATATTATTTAATGATATGAGGGTCAAAAGGTATTTTGCCTCTCATTTATGATTAATCAGATTACTACATGCTACGCATTCCCGTAATCTGACTACACCTCGAAATCCGCTAATTTCCTGCGTCCCCGCAGCAAATTGCTACTTTCTCGGTGTAGTGCGGGTCACTAAGGTATACATCGAATTGCATGCAAGCATGCATCGATGATACCTTTTGACCCTTTAATCATTTAATACAAATCTGTGCATCTGTCTTTTGATGACAATCTAAATTATACAAGATATTGTTGCTATGTCAATACGCTCAACAATATTTTGTAGCATTTTGACTTATTGCACAAAAAAAGCCACAATATTTATGCTACTTTTTCAACTCTGTAATTATTTTGTTACTTGTTAAGCTTTTCCATATTGTCAATCACTCTGTCCAAAAAGCCAAGCATCATGTTAAACTCTTCCTTAGAAAAGCCTTCGTGCATGGCTTCCTCTATTACCATTATATTTTCCCTCACCCTGTTTTCGTGGTCCAGTGCTTTTTTCGTCAGCTCAATCCTCTTAAGCCTTGCATCATTTTCCATAGGTGTGCGCACGATATAGCCGTTTTTTTCAAGACTTTTAAGCATATTTGTCACTGTGGCTCCTGACAGATGAAACTTTGCTTCGATATCCTTTTGAAATATATTTTGGTCCTGATTATCCATTATATATCCAATCATCATACCCTGGCTTCGCGGTATACATTCTGTTTTACTGCACCTTTTTCTGTCAAAATATCTGTCTATGCTCCTGCTGATGCGGTTTATCTTGTGTCCTAAGTATTTATCCGGTGTAAACTCCTTCATATCTGAAATCCTTTCATAGATTTTTCTTGACAATAAAAAAAGTATATCTATAATATAGTTAGCACACTAACTAATTAAATGCAAGTATTTTTTTAGTTAACCACATTACCATAAATGTGGGAAGTTTGTTTTAATCAAATATAAATTAAGAAGAAAGGACAAAACATATGTTAAAAACACTAGGTGCCCAAATAAAGGAATACAAATGGGCTTCGATTGCGACACCTGTTTTCATGCTGCTTGAGGTGGCTGTGGATACCATAATCCCTCTTCTCATGGCATCAATCATCGACAACGGTGTCAATATGGGCGACACAAGGCATATCTATATCATGGGTGTGTGGATGATTGTCGCAGCACTGTTTGGTCTTTTGACAGGATGTCTCGGTGCAAAATATGGTGCAAAGGCCGCCATGGGCTTTGGAAAGAATCTGCGTGCTGCAATGTTTCGCAATATCCAGACCTTTTCCTTTGCAAATATCGACAGATTCTCATCCGCGAGTCTTGTCACACGTATGACAACCGATGTGACCAACATCCAGAATGCTTACATGATGCTGCTTCGCATGGCTATGAGAGCCCCTGCATCCATAATATGTGCGATGGCTATGTCATTTTTCATCAGCCCTCGCCTTGCGACAATATACTTAATCGCTGTCATTGTGCTTGGAGCTTTACTGCTTTTCATCAGCAAGGCGGCCATGAAATACTTCGACAGAGCCTTCAAGCGCTATGATGACCTGAATGAAAGCGTACAGGAAAACGTATCCGCTATCCGCGTTGTAAAGGCATACGTCCGTGAGGATTATGAGAAGAAACGTTTTTCAAAGGCAGCACAAAATATCTACGATGTATTTGTGAAGGCAGAAAGCCTTGTGGTATACAACTCTCCTCTCATGCAGTTTACAGTGTATGCCTGCATCCTGTTAATAAGCTGGCTCGGAGCTCATATGGTGGTAAGCAGCACTCTCACTACAGGTGATCTGATGGCTCTTCTCACCTATTGCATGAATATTCTGATGAACCTCATGATGCTCTCGATGGTGTTTGTAATGATTTCACTCTCACTCGCATCTGCAAGACGAATCAGCGAGGTATTAAATGAGCAGAGCACACTGCACAATCCAAAGGAGCCGCTTTACGATGTGCCTGACGGAAGCATAAGCTTTAAGCATGTAACCTTCAGATATTCAGACACCGCTGAAACTCCGGTTCTGTCAGATATAAATCTAGACATAAAATCCGGTGAGACCATCGGCATCATAGGAGGAACCGGAAGCTCGAAATCTTCCCTTGTAAACCTAATAAGCCGGCTCTATGACACAGACACCGGCTCTGTAATCGTCGGAGGCCACGATGTGCGTGAGTACGACATGGACACTCTCAGAAACAAGGTAGCTGTCGTGCTCCAGCAAAACGTGCTTTTCTCGGGCACCATACTCGAAAATCTGCGCTGGGGTGACAAAAACGCTACCACAGATGAATGTATTGAGGCCTGCAAAATGGCATGCGCCGATGACTTTATCGATTCCTTCCCTGACAAGTACAACACCTACATAGAGCAGGGCGGAACCAACGTATCCGGTGGCCAGAAGCAGCGTCTGTGTATCGCAAGGGCTCTGCTTAAAAAGCCAAGGATACTCATACTCGATGACAGCACCTCGGCTGTGGATACAGCAACAGATTCAAAAATCCGTGCTGCCCTCGCAAAAACAATACCGGGAACCACTAAGCTCATCATCGCACAGCGTATCTCATCCGTCATGGATGCTGACCGTATCATCGTGATGAATGACGGAAAAGTGGACGGCTTTGACACTCACGAAAATCTGCTTAAAAATAATGAAATCTACCGCGATGTTTACGATTCCCAGACAAACGGCGGAGGAGACTTTGATGAAGGAGGTGCTGCCTGATGCCAGGACCAAGAGGGCCACGAGGTCCAAAACCCAAAATTAAAAATCCCGGTAAGCTTTTTGCGCGCCTCATGGGATTTATTTTCAAGAAATATTTACCTGCCTGCATAATTGTTGTGATATGTATCTTTGTCAGTGTACTTGCAAATGTGCAGGGAACCATGTTTACCAAAAATTTGATTGATGACTATATAGTACCACTGCTTAAGACAGGAAGTCCCGACTACGGACCACTCCTTGCAGCAATGGGAAGGGTCGCCGTATTCTACGGCATCGGCGTCATCAGTACGTTTGCATACAGCAAAATAATGATCTACGTATCACAGGGCACCATTAAGAACCTGCGTGTTGAGCTCTTTTCCCATATGCAGGATCTGCCAATCCGATACTTTGACTCACATGCGCACGGCGATATCATGTCAATTTATACAAACGATATCGATACACTCCGCCAGCTCATCAGCCAGAGTCTTCCGCAGATACTTAACAGTGCTATCACTGTTGTGAGCGTTTTTGTTTCAATGGTCATATTAAATATTCCGCTCACCATACTAACTATCGTGATGGTAATCGTAACAACAGTCGTGACAAAGAAATTTGCAGGCTTCTCCAGCCGCTATTTCCTTGCGCAGCAGCGCGACCTCGGCAAGGTTAACGGCTTCATCGAGGAAATGCTCAACGGCCAGAAGGTGGTCAAGGTATTTACCCACGAGCAGGAAAATATTGAAGCCTTCGACAAAATAAACGATGAACTCTTTGAAAGCGCCTACAATGCCAACATGTACTCCAACATGCTCGGTCCTGTAAACGCACAGATTGGAAATCTAAGCTACGTGCTCTGCGCTCTTGCCGGCGGTGTTATGGCTCTTTCAGGCTTTGGCGGTCTGACCCTTGGTAAGCTTGCGAGCTTTCTGACCTTTAACAAGAGCTTTAACATGCCTATCTCGCAGGTCAGCCAGCAGTTCAACAGTATCATCATGGCACTTGCCGGATGCGACCGTATCTTCTCTCTGCTCGACGAAACGCCTGAGACTGACGAAGGCTATGTCTCACTGGTAAATGCTAAGGAAGAAAACGGAAAACTCACTGAAACACCTGAGCACACCGGCTTATGGGCATGGAAGCATACTCATCAGGCTGACGGCTCTGTGGACTACAAAAAACTCGAGGGCGATGTGGTATTTGACGATGTGGATTTCGGATATGTGCCTGAGAAAATTGTACTGCACGATGTGGATCTTTTTGCAACACCCGGTCAGAAGATTGCCTTTGTTGGCACCACCGGAGCTGGAAAGACTACCATCACTAACCTTATCAACCGCTTCTACGATATAGCAGACGGCAAGATAAGATATGACGGCATCAATATAAACAAGATTAAAAAGGCTGATCTGCGCCACTCTCTTGGCATTGTTTTGCAGGATACCCACCTTTTCACAGCTACTGTCATGGAAAACATCCGCTACGGCAAGCTTGATGCCACAGATGATGAAGTATACGCAGCTGCCCGCCTGGCAAACGCCGATACGTTTATCCGCCAGCTTCCTGACGGCTACAATACTGTACTGACAGGTGACGGTGCAAACCTAAGCCAGGGCCAGCGCCAGCTTCTAGCCATTGCGCGTGCCGCTATCGCCGATCCGCCTGTGCTCATCCTCGATGAGGCTACAAGCTCAATTGATACACGTACCGAGCGTATTGTTCAGGACGGCATGGATAAGCTCATGCATGGCCGTACTACATTTGTTATCGCACACAGGCTTTCTACTGTCAGAAACAGCGACTGCATTATGGTTTTGGAGCAGGGACGCATTATTGAAAGGGGAAGTCATGATGAGCTGATTTCAAAGAAGGGAAAGTATTATCAGCTTTATACAGGAAAGACTGCGTAATTCAGTGTCATGGCATGACTACGAAAACCGGGAGACCGGGAACGCAGCAGAGCAAAGTTGTCTGATAGGTCTATTAAACAGGTTGATTTGATGAGGAAGTATAATAGTAAGTAGAAATACATAAAAAAATATATTGACCATACAAGTACAACTATCAATTTATAGATCATAGAAAGAACGTAAGAAAAATGAAAAAACAGAAGACAGGTACTCTTTAGTAGCGCTGATAAAAATATAAAAAAGAGTATTGACAAATATACGTAATGTGTTTATTATATGCATAAATTGATATAGAGCTTGTCTCGGCATAAATGAAGGCTATAGATTTTACTGTTTCTGAACACAACAGTGTATCTATAGTCTTTATTTTTATCAATTAAAAATGAATAATGTACAGCAAAGGCGCTGATAGGGATTATAGATACCCTGTTAGCGCCTTTTTTATATTTACGGACAGGTAGCTTGCCCATGGCTTATCTGTTTTAGGAATGTAAAGATGGTTCGTGTGGGCAGAATCATTTCTGTACGCAATGTGAAAGGAGCATACAGTATGAGTAAGATTAATAAAGGGTATTCGCTAAATGAGTGCCCGCCAGTGAAAGAGACAATTATATACAGCATTCAGCAAATCATAGTTGCCGTGTTTAACGTGATACCGGTTCCATTGCTTATAGGTGCAGGAATAGGGTTAAGCCAATCTGAAATAACGATACTTGTTGCAGGATGTTTGCTTGTAACAGGAATTGCAACAATACTTCAGACGATAGGTGTAGGACCAATAGGATCAAGGCTTCCAATTGTTTTGGAATGTAGCTTTGTATTTGTAGCTCCGGGAATTGCATTAGGTTCAAAATATGGACTAAATGTTTATACGGGAGCTTGTCTGGTTGGAAGTATTATAACATTGATTTCATGGACATTATTTCATAGGACATTAACAAAAATGTTTAAACCATACATAACAGGATCTGTAGTTATGGTATTGGGAATATCCCTATGCAACACAGGAATTAGCTATTGTGCAGGAGGTAGCGGTGCAGCAGATTTTGGTGATCCAATAAATTTATTGCTGGCAACCGGAACAATCGTCATTATGTTGATATTAAATCGTTATGGCAAAGGCTTTTTATCAAAAGCATCTGCTTTGATTGCAATCGTAATAATGTCTGCGATTAGCGCATTATTTGGTAAATTAGATTTATTATCGATTGCAAATGAAAAGTGGTTTAGAATTCCAGAACCATTACATTTTGGTATCAAATTTAATCTTGGACCAATTGTAACAATTTCAATACTTTGCTTTATCGCATTAGTAGAACTTATGGGAGATCAAGCATCTGCCGCAATGTTATCAGAGCAAAGACTACCATCAGTCAAAGAGTCTAAGGGCGGAATTATGGCACAGGGAATCAGTAGCATTATTTCAAGTATGTTTAATATGGTTCCTACGATTTCAGGAAGTGCAAATATTGGATTATGCGGTATTACAGGTGTGACAAGCCGCTATGTAGTCTGCCTTGCGGGTGTTGTAATTGCTATTTGCAGTATTTGTCCGAAACTATGTGCTATTTTTTCAATAATTCCTTACCCAATACTTGGAGGTGTCGCGTTGACGGCATTTGGCACAATTCTTGTATCTGGAATGAATGTTATAAGAAACAGTGAGTTAACTAACCGTGAAACAACGATCGTAGGTGTTTCACTTGCTGTAGGTATCGGATTTAGTATGGTTCCAGATAGTCTCGCAGCATTCCCATTCTGGGAATCTTCGCTTCTTAGTGGAGTTCCTGGAACAGCATTGACAGCAATTGTTCTTAGTCTGTTATTGAAAGAAAATAAAACGGATAATACACAGAAAGGTGATGAAAAATAATGAGAAGAACATTAATAGAAAATGCAGACTGGATTATTACAATGACTGAAACAAGAGACCGGATCAGACATGGAGACATCGTATATGAGGACAATGTAATCAGGGAAGTCGGAACAGATCTTAGGGGTAGATATGACAGATTTGATGAAATAATTGATGCTGCCGGAATGATTGTTACACCAGGCTTTATTAATACCCATCATCATACATGGCAATCTCTTATCAGAAACATTAAAGCAACACAGGGGCTTACACTTGAACCATGGCTTACAGTGATGTACGAAATATATAAGGATTTATGGAGTGAAGTTGCTACGGCTGGTGTATATGCGAGCCTTGGTGATTGTATGAAATCAGGTTGTACCACATCAAATGATTTGTGGTATCCTCATCCGGTTGGAGAACATGACTTGATGGATGCTGAAATCAAAGCAGCGGCAGAGTTAGGAATCCGTTTTCATCCGGTTCGTTCTTATCATTCTGTGGTAAGCGATATTGTGCCAAAGGAAGTAGTTGATACAATCGATGGAGTAATGAGTGATGCACAAAGGCTGGTAGATACTTATCATGATCGTTCAGAATATTCTATGTGTCGTGTAGGAATAGGTCCTAGCATTGCACAATACGAGACAGAAGAAATATTGAAGGCAACTGTAGACTTTGCAGAAAGCAACGATATTATGGTGCATGGTCATTTAGCTGAAAGTCATCATGAGACAGAATTTACCTATGATAAATTTGGTTGCAGTCCGGTAAAATGGTTTTATAAGCATAATTTACTTGGAGAAAGATTTTATTATGCCCATTGTATTCATTTAGATGATGAGGATATCAGAATCATGTCTGATACAAAGACCGGTGTATCAAGCTGCCCTGTATCCAATATGTATCTTAGTTCTGGTGCATGCAGAATCAAAGATTTGATGAATGCAGGAGTTAAAAGAATAGGACTTGGTGTTGATGGACCGGCAAGTAGTAATTCTTCAAATATTATGGAGGAAATGAGAGTTTCGTATCTACTTAACAGATTGGCATATGGAGATAGACCATGTAGTGCAGAAGACATTTTTTATATGGTTACTGCAGGAGGTGCGAAAGTTCTTGGAAGAGATGATATTGGTACTCTTGCACCGGATAAGGCTGCTGATATTACAATACTAAACTGGAAACAGCTCTCATATGCAGGAGGATGTAATGATCCGGTTGACAGCATTGTAATCAGCGGTGATGCGAGAATGGTAGATACTGTAATATGTAACGGAATAAAGGTTGTGGAGAAACATAAACTTACACGGGTGAATGAAGCAGAGAAAAGAGATTATACAAACAAAATCGGAAAAGAACTTCTGACAAAAGCGTCATCAAGAATTCCTAGATTAAAAGCAGACATTGAATAAAAAAGAAAGAAGCTATATCAATGAGTAAAATAGAATGGATGAAAAAAATAATAATAATTGTGATTGGTTCAATCATAGCGGCATATGGCATTACCCTTGCGTTGTATGCAGGATTTGGAGGCGCAACTCTTGCAGTATTGTGGCAGGGGATTTCCAAGACATTTCATATAAGTATAGGTATGGCATCTCTGATCGTAGCCATAGTTATGATTGTATTCGCATTTTTCTATGACAGATCACAGATACATATCGGTACAATGCTTTATCAGATTGTATATAGCCTCTGTGTTGATTTATTTGCAAATGCACATGTGTACAGTACGCATTTGTTGGTGAATGCACTGATAATGTTGTTGGGAATCCTGATTTTTGCAGTTGGAACAGGATTTTATGCAGCAGCTTCACTGGGACGTGGTTCATATGAGGCATTAACCTTTTCTCTTGCAGAAAAGAACGGCTGGCAGGTAAAAGTAGTACGAATGATACTGGATGTTGTTATGGTGATTGCCGGAGTATTATTAGGCGGAAAGTTTGGCATATGTACAATCGTAACAATCATTATCTCAGGACCGGTTATTCAGTTTACGGCATCAAAAACTAAAAAAATATTTAAAATGTAAAGGAGAATGTGTTTATGTATGATATAAAAATCATTAATGCTAAGATAAGAAACAGTTCAAAGCTGGTAAGTATAGGAATCAAGGAAGGCAAAATCGCTGATATAGGTGATAGTATTCCTGAGGATGCAAAAAAAATAATAGATGCAAAAAGTAATCTTGTTACTGAGTCATTTGTAAATGGTCATCTGCATTTGTGTAAAGTATACACGCTGGAGAAAGCCGGACAAAAAGCACTTAAGGAATACCAGCAGGGAGGAATGGGAAATGCGCTTGATTCTATTCAAAGTGCATCTGAATTTAAGACATGTTATGAGGCATCATGGATTGCGGAAAATGCAAGAAAAGCGTGTGAACTGGCTGTAAAACATGGAGTCACACATATAAGAGCTTTCGCAGATGTAGACAGCAAGGGAAAATTAGAAGGAATTAAAGCACTTCTAAAGGTAAGAGAGGAATATAAACAGAAAGTAGAATTACAGGTAGTAGCTTTTCCACAGGATGGTGTGTTAAGAGAGCCTGGAACAAAAGATTTGATAGAAGAAGCATTAAATATGGGAACTGATGTTGTTGGTGGTATCCCATGGATTGAGTATACGAAAGAGAATGAACTGGAACATGTTGAACAGATGTGTGAACTGGCTGAAAAGTATAATAAGGATATATCCATGCTTTTAGATGATGTTGGAGATGCAGAGGAACGGACACTTGAAATGCTTTGTAAAAAGGTAATTGAAATGGGATGGCAAGGCAGAGTTACAGCTCAGCACTGCCGTGCAATGTCTTTGTATCCGGAAAATTATTTTAGAAAGCTAGTTCAGCTTGCAAAAGATGCAAGAATTGGTTTTGTGACAGATCCACACACCGGACCATTACATTTACGTGTTAAAGATCTGCTTAAGGCAGGAATTCCGGTTGCACTTGGTCAGGATGATATTGCAGATGCATATTATCCGTATGGGGAATGCAATATGCTTCAAGTTGCATTCCTGGCTAGTCATTTACTTTGGATGACAACATTTGAAGATATGGAAGAATTGTATAGTATGGTAACTACTTATGCAGGGAAAGTTCTCGGACTTCAAAACCATATTTTACAAGAAGGTGGAGATGCAGATCTGGTAGTTTTACAGGATCAGGATGTTTATCATGCAATATGGTATCACAAGGAACCGATGGTTGTGATCAAAGATGGAAAGATTATAAAAAATGGTAACTCTTCAGAACCCTACATACCATTTTCTTGACAATTAAAGAATGATTTACTGAGTTTGTGTCAAGTAAAGTGTGTAAGTTTTTTGATTTTTTTGTGGTGGCCGATAAATCGACCACCATTTTTTTACAGGGTTTTCAATTGACAAATAGCTTTCTATATAATATTTACCTGGATCATCTTCATTGCTTCTATTGCTGTCTTATGACTTTCAGGCGTTACGCAGGCGCAGGCATTTTCTATTACGAACACCTCTGCGTCTTTACAGAACGTCTTTGCAATCGCTACGTTGCTTATTACGCATATTCCTGTGCAGAATCCGCAGAAATAAATCTCTGTATCGCTGTTGTCATATTCCTCAAGAAGTCTACCAAGCTCTTTGCTGCCAAAAGTCGGCTTGTCAATATAAGTCATATCGTCACAATCAACTCCACGCTCCTTCATTGCATCTTTAAGACGAGCGTCTACTTCCCATCCGTTTGTCCCTTTAATACAGTGCGTTACCGGAAGTTTCTTTCCTTCCTGAGTATTCAGATAATTTTCATCATGCGTATCCCTTGTGAATATCACATCATCATATTTTCCTGACCTGATTTCCTCTGCAATAACATTTGTTGCCACGTCACACTCTTTGTTTCCAAGAGCTCCTGTAATAAAATCATTCTGTGCGTCCACTACTACTAAAATTTTCTTTGCCATAATTATTTTCTCCTACATAATGTAATCATCATTCGTTGCATCCATAAGGATTTTTCTAAGCTGCTTTAAGTCCTTCTGTCATATCTAAACAGATTCGCTATACATCAGGCAATTTCTTCGGAGTTACGCTTTATCTGGTTCACTATCTCCATTATCTGTTTTGCGGTACTCATATCATCTTTGAAAAGAGTTGTGATACTTCCAACTGATTTAAATGGTTCACCCATCAATACTTTATTATCTTCGATATTTCCATTTGCTACTATATAGTCCACTATCAGATTTACAAATCTCATCTGATTTATGTTCAAGCGCTCTTCTGACATAAAACAACTGAAGGCTTCGTTTACTGCCGCTCTATCTACACCGACTATTTTTCGTACTAATCTGCCTATCGGTGTCTCTCCGTATTCCTTTATATAATCTTCCTTTGAACCAAGCTCAGTCCACAGAATTCGTTCCAATTCCCTTAGATCCGTTTCTGTCAGCTTTTTGTTGTTTTTCAGCTTATACACTGACAATTTGTCACTATGCTCTTTCAGGTAAAATTCGACTTTTTTACGATAATTTTTCAAGTCATTTCCGCCATATAAAGGTTCACCCGGTGTACCATCTGTTATAGAGTCCGTGAAATTTGTATAGTATATTGGCCGTACCTGTCTGTCAAGGTACTGCAACAGACCTCTTAAAGCTTCTCTTACTGTATCAAGCTCTATTATAGTGACTTTATCCCAAAATTCATTTGTCTGGACCTTTTCGATAATCTCCTTTTTCTTTTCCACCTGTGGGATTGAGTATTTGGCAGACAGCTTTTCTGCGGTCTGAACCACTATATTCACCGGACTTTGTATGCTTTTGCTTTGCAGCAGTCCAAGATCTATACTGTATACCAGATAGTCAAATCTTCGTGCCAGCTCATCTTCCTTTTTAGGCCTGATAAGAGGTGCAATATGCTCCCTGATATCCGAAATCTCTATTGTCTCAAGATTATCCCACGATGATGAAGCCCTGAAAAACTCTACATAACGCAGATGTCTTTTCACCATAAAGCTATCGTCATTTAAGCTAATTACATCTTCCTTTAAATCATCCACAAGACTTTTTCTGTAATCTGCGTATATCTCATCACCACTGTATACCGGTGCCTGAAGCTCTCTGACAATCTGGGCTTTTGTGTTATATATTTTCTCATTGAGTGATTCTGTTATGCCATTCTCCGCTCCATTTTTGTTCACACGGAAATATTCAAAATTGTTACAGAAATCAAATATAAGAAATCTTTCTTTGTCCATACCCTCTCCAAGCAGATTAGGGCAAAGCCTGGTTCCCCTTCCAATCATCTGCCAGAACTTGGCATAGCTTTTTACCTTCTTAAAAAATACAAGATTCAAAATCTCCGGAATATCTATTCCTGTGTCGAGCATATCAACAGATACTGCTATCTGTGGCATTTTATCACTTGTGCTAAACTCATCTATCAATGAATCACTGTACTTTATACTATAATCTATCCGCTTTATGAAGTCTCCTCCATATTCCGGAAAAAGCTTATTGAAACGCTTGACTATTGCCTGCGCATGCAAAGAGTTTTTGGCAAAAATTATTGTCTTGCCAAGCTTGTCTCCACCCTCAATTTTTAAGCCCTTTTCCATAAGCTCTCTTAAAACCTTATCAATTGTATCCGCGTTAAAAAGCCATGTATTTACGGCCTCTCCTGATATATCATCACCTACAGTGTCATCATCAGAAAATGTATCCTCATACTCTTCTTTTTCCTCATCTGACAGCTCATCATAGTGAATACCGCTTTCCATTATTTTTGACTTATATTCCAGTGTAGAATAATTGACCAGATAGCCCTCTTCCACCGCTTTTTCAAGCTCATACGCAAATGTCGGAACTCCTCTTTCAAGGTCAAAGACTCCATATGTGTTTTTGTCGATTTCATTTTTTGGAGTGGCAGTCATACCAAGTAACATCGCATCAAAATACTCAAATATTTCCTGATATTTTTTGTAAATGCTGCGGTGTACTTCATCGCAGATTATGAGCTGAAAATGCCCCGGACTAAAGAGCTTCTCACCATATTTGTTTTTCCTCTCATCTATGGCATTCATCATCGTCGGATATGTAGAAAAAATCATCCTGCATGACTCATGGTCGTCTTTATTGTCAAGCAGATTACAGCATGATAAATCAGGAAGCAGATTCGTATAATTGTTTTTTGCCTGCTTCACAAGAGCTTTTCTGTCTGCGAGGAACAGAATATTTTTCACATAATTGTGACGCCTTAATACATCAACAATACTAATGCTCACTCTTGTCTTTCCTGAACCTGTGGCCTGCACTATAAGCATCTTGCGGTGCTTATTTGTGATGGCATCACAGACTGCGGTTACAGCCTCTTTCTGATACGGTCTGTTGGTAATATCATCGCTTATCCGTATATTTTCAAGCGGAATCCTTGAAGTGCGTCCATCCATCTCAAGCTGCAGCTCTTCCTGTGTGAAAAAGCCTGAAACCTCACGCCTTGGATATCCCATATAATCATTCGTATAGAAAAATTCAAATCCATTTGTTATGAAAATAAGAGGGCGTCTATTGTATTTATTCTGCAAACAGTCAGCATACAGCTTCGCCTGCTGGCTTCCTACCATAGCATCCACAGAAGCCTTTTTAGCCTCCACTACAGCAAGTGGCAGATTATCCTTTCCCCAAAGAACATAATCCACATACCCTGTTCCTGTGCTGTTTGGCATTCCTGTAACCGGCTCCTCCTCCGTGACATTTCTGCCAATAACCCATCCTGCCTCCTTTAAGGCAACATCTATATATCTCTTGCGGGTTTCTGCCTCGCTTATCGTATCTACATGGAACTCCCTTGTCTTTACATTCTGACTACGCTTCTTTGCCATCTGCTCGCGGAGCTCTTCATTCTCCTTCAATACGCTCTCGAGCTTTTTATCCTTACTGCTTAAGCCCTCATACAGCTTCATGAGCTCATCAGCCTTTATACGCTTTTCATTACCGCTTGCAAGAATCGACTCATCATATGTCTTCTCATCGTATTCCCTCGAATATGAATAATCAATCCAATCGCAAAACTCAAACAAATCACGAAGCGCTATTATTGCTTCATCCCTGCCTATATTGTTGTTGGTATGAACTGCAACATTTCCTAGATGAATGGTATATTTGAGCATTGGAAACAGCCTTGGCTCAATTATCCTTCTAAATGTTGGCTCATGAATAAGACTCGATACATTATCTCTGTACGGAAGCGAAAGCTCCGCGTCATATGAGAAAACAAACCTCACTGCAAGCTCAAGTGCACGCCTCGACAAAATGGCACAAGTGGCCGGTGAAATGGATAAACTTTTTTCTGCTTCAACTGCCTGCTTTGCAAAATCTGCGTATTCTTCTTTCTTTAAAAGGTAATCAAAATTAGTTTCCATGTAATCACCCCTTTTATCTTTCTACAAGCACTTTGCATCTCTTCCTGCAAAATGCAATTCCATAATACATGATATTCTGTCTGTCATTATTTAACAGATATTCCTGATATCTTCTATCCTTTATCTGTTTCAGAGCTTTTTCACAGGATTTTTCCATAGCTTTAAAATCTTTTGTGTATTTAAGCTCTGCAATAATTCCTTCATCCGGATCATCTGTCTCCACAATAATATCTGCAAAGCCCTCTCCTGCCTCAACATTTGACTTTACCAGCCAGTCCTCATTGCCACTCAAAATGCCAATAAGCAGATTATGATAGGAGCTTTCCTTTTCCTCATTTCTCGCTTTTGTGTCAAAAACGCTCACCGAATTGCTCAGCACCTTGTTTAAATACATTTCCATTATCTGTGTATTTCCATCTTTGAAAGCCTTCCAAAAGTCCTGCAACTGCTCGGTATTGGAAAATATTTTATTCCTGAACCACTCCTGTATCTGCAGCTTAAATACTTCTTTAATCTCCTTGTTCGGAATTACAAGGCTATATTTTTTGTCCTCACTTATCTTTGTATATGTCAGATAACCTGTTGTAAACAGAACACTCCATAGATTATCAATATTATTGTCTATTTCGTCATAGGTCATATCCAGACGGATTTGCTTGTCTATAGCTTCTCCCGCGATTAAACGCTCAATTTCATCTCTGGTTGTCTTACCAGCCTTATCTATAAACCTCTTAACAAGCTCATTTCCGCTTGTATTAATCCAATACGCTTCCGGTCCTGCCATTGGATCATCTTTTATCCGGTCAACATGATTGATTACATCCCACGGACAGTATACATCGACATTTCCGAAATGATAACCATCATACCATTCCTTTGTCTCCGCAAACCTGTTTTCCACATGATAAAATGCCAGCAAACGCTCTACTTCATCATCCGTAAATCCAAAGTGTTCATCAAATCTTGTATCAGTAATAGATAAAATCTTGAAATTATTCAATCCTGTAAAAATACTTTCTTTTGAAACACGAAGACAACCTGTTAAGACAGCAAAATCCAATGCCTCATTTGTCTTTAATGCTTTTCCGAATATGGCACGTATCAAAGAAACCATCTCTTTATAATAGCCATTTTGAAATGCCTTATCCAGTGGAACATCATATTCATCTATTAAAATAACCGTTTTTCTGCAATGGTGCTTATATAACAGCTCAGATAAAGTTTGAAGCGAAGCATACAGTGCCTCATCTCTCATTTCATATCTGCCATCCTCTAATCGAATTAAAGAAGCATACGTCGACTTATCGTCAATGTCCAGCCTATCACTCTGCTTCAAATATGCAAATCTCTTAGCTTCCTTTGCAATTATCTCTATCATCTGATACTTTGCAGCTTGAAAATCGAGCCCTTCCACATTCTTTAAAGATAGAAATATCACAGGATACTTGCCCATATTATCATCACACATTTTTTTGTTGTGCGATATATAAAGACCATCAAATAATTCAGAAGCTGCTCCAATTTCAAAGAAAGATTTGAGCATACTCATGTTGAGAGTCTTGCCAAAACGACGCGGTCTGGTAAAAAGGTTGACTTTTCCCCGGCTGTCAACCAACTGTTCAATCAGCTTTGTCTTATCGACATAGTAATATCCGTCTGAACGGATCTCATCAAAGCTCTCTATTCCCACCGGTAGTTTAATTGATTCTGTCATGCTTGCTCATCTCCTTCCCTGATAAAAATAAGTGTGTAAATATAGGTTTATTATAGCATATATTGGAGCGAAGGTCATAGTATCAAATTTTGATTTGTTGACTTGGTGGACAAAGTCGGCATACTGTTTTTGTAAATCCAAAGATGAAACTGGGATCCTAATTTTTCTAATTTCAGATAAATTCAATGTTTTTTGGGCTATTCCTTTTACTTTTTCTTCTATTTGCCTCTGACAACCAGGCGACAACAGCGCACCATGCATATAATAGCTGTTTAAAATATCACTCTTCGGTTTTAAGTATGCAATATGTCTTTGAAAAAGAAATTTTCTATCTTCAACTACAACTGCTGGATGCCCATATGAACCTACTATCGAAAGCAAAATATCACCAATTTCAATTGGAGTTCTTTTATAAAGTTCTTTATATGTTTCTGCACTAATAAATTTATCTGTATCATAAGTTACCGTATTCTTTGATAAATTAGATACCAAAATAAAAGGAATCCCATCATGTTGGAACTTTGGCGACTGATGTGTACCATCCGTAATTATTAAACATAACTCACTTAATGAAATCATATTTGTACAATCACCAAACATCTCGACAAATCGGGCTTTCACTAAATTATCTAATTGTTGAATCTCCTCCTGTCTCAGTGAGACAATATTGGATACTTTTGTTAATTCTCCTACAATCTGCTCCTGTTCTTTTATAGCTAAAATAGGAATTGTCATATTTTTTACATAGCTCTGTGAAATATGTGCCTGCGCTCCACCAACACAATCAGCTAATATCTTCTCTCTTTGTGACAACAAATAGAAAAACAAATATCTTTGATTCAAGGATTCACATGGTAAAATTCCAGTTATAGATTGATTTCCACAAGCCTCAAATTTTAAATATCCCACTTTTCCTGCAGTTGCACCAGTTAATGCAATCATTACTGTATCAGCTGACATCATATGAGTACTACTATTATTATATCCTTCTTTTGTAATATACTTTTCTGTTGAATCAACATCGCAATTTTGGCAACATCCCGACTGTAACCAAGGAATATCTCCATTATCCCAATATTCATTTTTTCTTGTCGATGGTGTTCCCCCTGTAACTACAGTAGTTAATTCATTTATTTTTTTATATTCCATCTTAGTCCCCTGCATTAAAAATACTTCAATTTATTGCACATTCATATGATAAAATCAAAATTCTTATAAAATATACAAACACGAATTGACCTTTTCTCATTTTTACTAAGCAAGATACTTCTGATGAGCAGTTTTGACATTATTCTGATTAACCATAGCATACTGCATAGTGGTATCAATCTGGGAATGTCCAAGTATCTTTTGAACCTGTTCAATCGGCATTCCCTTATCAATAGCTCTCGTAGCCATTGAACGCCTGAATTTATGTGGATGTATTCTCTCTAAGGACAGTTTTCTCCCGAGTTTTCGTAATCGAATCTCAACACCACTTATCTTAAGTCTGTCATGTGGTGCATCCAATGTAACAAACAAGGCTTTGTTTTTATCGGTTCTGGTATTAATATAATCCTTTAGATGTACTTTTGCCTTTGCATCAAAATATACTCTGCGCTCTTTATCACCTTTTCCATAAACGATACACTCACGTCCTTCAAGATCAATATCATCTATATTCAGATTTACCAATTCACCAACTCTTATTCCGGTAGAATATAAAAGATCTATGATTGCCAAATCTCGCTTTTCATTACAATTATCTCTAAGCTTCTCTATTCCCTCATCAGAAATCACGCTTTTTACAACTGTTTTTGTCTTTATCTTATGAATCCTGCGCATAGGACTTTTAAGAATATAATCCTCTTCCTCGAGCCAAGAAAAGAAGCTTGAGATATTTCTTCTAACATTATCAATTGTTACATTTGAGCAATTATTGAGCTTTTGATAATCTGACAAATATTCACGTATTTCTTCCGTTGTTATTTTACGGACAGATGTTTCGGTTTGTGACAACAGATGCTGCACGGTTTCCCTATAATACTTTATTGTTCGTTCTGAACACCCCTCTATAGTTTTTGCATCAAGAAACATTTCCAAAAATTTATCATTTGCAATCTCTGCTTTCTCTGCTTCATTTTCTGCAAACGTTTGTAGAATGACTTCCTGTAATTTTTTCATCTGAGCTATTGATAAATACTCCGACATTACATTTAAAACTTTAACTATTTTTTCTTCCATGTTGATATCTCCTTTCGAAATACCAACATCCTTCTCCTGCATAAATGCAATTTATTCCGGCAATTGTATTTATGCAGCCTGTGAATAATCCATAAAAAATTTTACTTGCGATATGCTCTGCTATAACCAATCCTGTTCTATTTTCTTCTGTAATTGTATAAACATATCATAATACTTTTCTTTGGTTTGACGTATAATATCCATTGCAATTGCCTGATTATATGCGTGTGCAACATTATTTCTCGAAACCAATGCATCCAGCCATAATTCTTCATCACTAATCATTCCTGCCTTGTAAGCTGTTTTTAAAATTGTTCTTGGCGATCCTGTTGCACCCTCCGCATAACCAAAATTCTCTAATAGTTCTTTCATCGCCTTCCATGATTGTTCAAAACAGATTTCATATAATCCTACCATACCAGCAATTTCCACATTTCCATATGGTTCTTTATAAGAAAAAATATCGTTCAAATTGACTAATGCTGCCTTAAAATTCTCAAATTTTTTCATATAGCACTACCCCCTCTCTTTTTATTGATTCCAACAATTCTTTTCTTACAGGCTTATCCAAGTCCACTATATCAAATTCCAACAACGTTGAAGTTGTTTCATCTACATCCAAAATAAAATGACTACTGCTACCACCGCAAAAAGCCAAATCTATATCACTTCGCTCTTTATAATCACCTCGCGCTCTTGAACCAAAAAGAATAACTTTTTCAACACAATTCTTCTTAGCTAGCTGGATAATTTCCTGTAATACTTTACATTTTATTCCGGTTTTTTCAAAGGTACTATTTACATCCATAAAGGCTCCTATATTACTTCGTTTCTTATCCAAAATATTTCTGCATTAAACTATCAAACAATATTTGTGTTTCATCCAATGCTTTCTGAACTGCAACTTTTGATTTGTTGACTTGGTGGACAAAGTCTGCGAACTGATTTTGTAGCTTAATGTCAGGATTTACAACCATCATCTTCTCAAGTTTCTCAATCGTTAAAGCAAGTTGTGCGCTTCCAGCTACATCCTTATTCTTAAAATCTTCAATAAGTATTCTCATTGTATAATTTAAGAATATGGGATTTACATTATTCTTTATCGATAAAATAATGAGATTCCCATCTTTGTAATAAAAAGGGGTGTCTGTATCAACAATCCATGAATAACCAATTGTAGCCCCTATTGCCTGTCTCTTATACACATCTCCGAGCCCACGAGACTAAGGCGAATCTC
>ENA-OZDX01000416-OZDX01000416.1-human-gut-metagenome-genome-assembly--contig:-NODE-416-length-24054-cov-9.838160_pt1 | contig 24054 bp, 21 predicted proteins | sample MGYA00245062_ERZ653597 | MGnify/ENA primary metagenome ERZ653597 (study PRJEB26926, sample SAMN06165186) | human gut metagenome | biome: ENVO:00009003; feature: ENVO:2100002; material: ENVO:00002003...
TTACAATGCTTTATGTTAATTTCACATATTCTTTAATAATAAGAAAAACATAATTAAATAACCATTATTTTATGAGTGAAAATTTCAGTATCCTGCACATCGCTGAATGTGCGGGAGGGGTTGAACGTTACCTACAGATGCTTTTGCCGAGGCTTGAGAAACGAGGCTTGAAACAATATTTTATCTGTTCGTTTAACTATGACAAGCAAAAATATAAGGATGTGGTGGATGGTGTGGAGCAGTTAGATTTGAAACAGACTTTTTCGCCGTTACAGGTAATGAAAAAGGTTCTTTCAATCCGCAAATACATTAAGAAACTGCGTCCCGACATCGTATATTGCCACAGCAGCTTTGCCGGGGGATTAGGACGTTTGGCCGTGTTGGGTTTGAATTGCAAGGTGGTGTACAATCCGCACGGTTGGGCTTTTAATATACGATAATGACATGAAGCTGAAAAGTTTTATTTACCTGTTGATGGAGAAATGCCTTTCTCCGTTTACGGATAAAATCGTATGCATATCGGAAGCCGAAAAGAATTCCGCCTTACATGAACATATCGCAAAGGAAAATAAACTGGAACTTATCCCTAACGGAATTGACATGTCTGCCGTAAGGGACGCTGTGCCCAAGGACAGAGGAGAGCTTGGCATAGCAGAAGACGCTTTTGTGGTAGGCATGATTGGACGGTTGTCGCCTATGAAGTTTATGTAAAGAATGTGACCTTCGGCCTTCTGCACCTATGGCTGACGGATATGGGAATGACCATTTCTAAAAACACCTTACGCAACTGGCTTAAGAAAGGCAAGAAATACCTTGATGAACTGGTTCGTGTATTGAAGTCCGTTGCCTTGGAAAAGGACTCGGTTGTGAACTGCGACGAGACTTGGTGCAAGGTGCGCAAATATGACCGTTATAAGAAGTGTTATATCTGGGTATTGGTCAACAAGGCTCAGAAAACAGCCATTTTCTTCTATGAGGATGGCTTCCGCGGCCGTGAGGTGCTTACGGATTTTCTGGGTGATGCGGAATTGAAGAGTATCATGTCCGACGGCTACAATGCTTATGTTTTTATCGGTGATGAGTTGAAATCGGCTCAGTTTAAGGATACTATCCATCAGGTTTGTATGTCCCATGCGAATAATAAGTTCGTTAAAGCCGGTAATCAAGGAGGCGAACCGCTGGCCGAACGTTTTTCAAAGCTTTTAAAGTGGTTCTTTTCTAAAGAACATATTTATGATGAAGCCGGTCTTACTCCGGAAGAGAGACTGCGGGAAAGGCAAAGCCTGGAAACGAAGGAACACCTGATAGAATTGCGCAGCCTGTTGGAGAGTGAACTGTCGAAGAATTCAGAATTTAGAAGCCAGTATTATACAGAAGCTCTTAATTACTTGAAGAAGTTTTGGAAGGAACTATTTGCTTTTCTGGACGATGGGGATCTTCCGATAGACAACAATCTGGCAGAACGGACCATCCGGAAGCTGACTACCCAACGCAACAATTCACTTCATTACGGTAGTGATGCAGGCTCTGAGATGGCTGCGACTTACCATAGTGTAATAGGAACGGTAAAGCTTCATGGCAGTTCTGTCTGGAACTTCATCGGAACTTTTTTCAAAAATATCTTTAACGGGTGCAGGGATTATGTTAACATGGTTCCTGACAAAATCACTTTGGCTACCAGCCAATGTTAAATTCAAAGCTAATTAATTAACAAAACTCGGTTTAGGGCACTCAAAAGTGCCCTTTCAAAGGGGGATGCCCTAAATTGAGTGCTTACGTATTTTGTTATCGTAGTATTTGTTTCTTGCATCTTTGTTCAGGTCTATTTTTTCAAATAAAAATAGGCTAATACTATACATATTCAACTATAAACTATTAAAGGTTTTGTAAAAATGAAGATAATGCATATTGGCCAAATGATTGGCGGACTTGAAGTATATATTCGTAATACAATTTCCTATACAGATGATACATTTGAATTTGTAGTTGTTCATGGGAAAAGTGATAATAGTAAACCCATTGTAAAAAACGGGAAGGCTATTAAAGAGTATAGAATAAACTTATTTAGGAGCTTAAATCCTTTGAAAGATCTAACTGGGCTTTTGCAATTAATTGCAATTATTAATAAAGAAAAGCCTGATATTATACACTGTCATAGTGCGAAAGGTGGTGTATTGGGACGAGTTGCAGGTTATTTAACAAGTACAAGAACGTTTTATACACCGCATGCTTTTTCTTTTTTGTCAACTCAATCTAAAGTTAAAAGAAGTATTTTCCTTTGTCTTGAGCGTATGGTAAAGTTTAATTCTTTTTTATTGGCTTGCTCTGAGTCTGAAAGGGAAATTGGTATTAAAAAAGTTGGGTATAAAATTAATAAAGCTTTTGCATGGAATAATGCAGTACCAGATGCTAGTTTATATTTAAATATATGAAAAACATGGAAAATGGATATATTTGTTATATTGGTAGACCTTCTTATCAAAAGAATTCTTTTTTCTTTGTAGATGTAATAAAAGGAGTACATGAGAAGTATCCCAAAATACAATTTAAATTATTGGGTGTTGGTTATTATTCTCCGGATTTAGAGCAAATGAAAGAAATGATAAACCAATATGGACTTAATGATGTCATTGAGTTATTGCCGTGGTTGAGTCATGATGAAACGCTCAAATATGTAAAAGAATCATTATTTTATTTGACTGTATCCCGTTATGAGGGACTTCCTCTCTCTGTTATTGAGGCAATGTCTTTAGGAAAAGCGATAATTGCATCAGATGTTGTTGGAAATGTAGACTGCGTAGTTAATGGATATAATGGTTTTTTAGTTCCATTGATAAAAGATGCTTTTGTTGATGCTGTTTGTAGAATGATTGAGAATGATTCTGAGAGAATTAAATTTGAAATAAATTCTCGAAAGTTATTCGAGGAAAGATTTCTTATTACAAATAGAATTAAAGATCTAGAAAAGATATATATTTCTAGTATAAAATGATTCTATAGGAATCATTTTTTCTGATTCGTTAATCTGTATTTTTCCGATTCCTTTTTATGAATGATGATAGATTAATGGTTGTTATACCATTAATTATGATGAATGTGTGTTATTGTATCCCAATAAAAATGTAGGATGATTTTGAATCTATTTCAAAATAAGAAACGCTAAATAGTTAATCCTTAACTATTTAGCGTTTTTATGTGCGCCTGATAGGACTCGAACCTACACAGCGTAAGCTACTAGATCCTAAGTCTAGCGCGTCTACCAATTTCGCCACAGGCGCGTGTTTTCGTGGGTGATACGGACTTGGGGAAGCTAAAGCTGATGGCTAAGTCGCTTGCCGAATCTTGAAAACCGGTGCAAAGGTACATTCTTTTTATGGAAAACGCAAGAATATTGCTGTTTTTTTAACTTTGACGGCATAATGCGGGGCGAATGTTACGCAATGTGCCGCTTTTTTAATGCCTTTTTGCTGTTATGAAAGGGCTGGCAGGCATCGGGACATGACGACAAGAAGGAGCATGGCGAGCTCGGCAAGGGTGTTTATCCTGACGGCGGTGCGCATGTCGGCGGTGGTGAGCCGGCGGTCGTTTTCGCCGATGAAGGGCTTGTCGATGTATTCGTTGAAGTAGTAGTGGCCTCCGCCGAAACGGCAGTCGAGGATGCCTGCCAGTGCGGACTCGGGGTAGCCGCTGTTGGGGCTGGCGTGCTTGCGGCCGTTGCGTGCGACGAAGGTGATAAGCGACGGGCGGCCTGAAACGAGTACCATGAGCATGGCGGTAAGGCGCGCGGGAATGTAGTTGGCAACGTCGTCGAGGCGTGCGGCGAAGGTGCCGAAGCGTGCGTAGCGCTCGGTGCGGTAGCCTATCATGGAGTCGAGGGTGTTGACCATCTTGTATGCCACCATGCCGGGCACGCCGAGCAGGGCGAGCCAGAAGAGGGGGGCTATGACGCCGTCGCTGAGATTCTCGGCGAGGGTCTCAAGTGCTGCCTTGCGCACGTCGTTGTCGGAAAGTTGGGAGGTGTCGCGCCCGACGATGCGTGAGACCTGGCAGCGGCCGCGCTCGAGCGAGACGTCGAGGGCGGCGAACACGCCGCGGACTTCCCTGATTAATGTGGTGCCGGCGAGGCAGTAGAATACGAGTACCGCCCCGATGGCGAGGCTGAGGACGGGCGACAGCATGGCGGAGTAGCTGACAAGGATGAACGTGGCGGCGTAGGCAAGGGCTACGAGGACGGCGGCAAGCAGGGCGCCCTTGAGCCGGCGGTGACGGCCTTTGTTGAGGCGGTGTTCGCCTGCGGATATGAGTCTGCCGAACAGTACGACGGGATGGGGCAGCCGCTCGGGGTCGCCCAGCAGTTTGTCGGCCGTCCAGCCTGCGAGTATTGGTATGATTGATGTCATCTTTTGTGTATTGTCATGATTGTGGGGTGTGCCTGTAACGGTCTGGCAGGCGGCGTTTGGCGTTATACGGCTGACGCGGCGAACTCCTTTATGGCTTCGACAAGCATGTCGTCTGCCTGGCGCCCTTGTGCCGCCACGCGGAAGTGTGAGGGCGAAAGACCTTCGAAGTTGGATGCGTCGCGTATGAGCAGGCCGTGGCGTGTTACGAGGTATTCCTTGAGCGAGGCTGCCGTGTGGCCTTTGATGCATGCCAGCATGAAGTTGGTGTGCGTGGGGGCGACGCTGACGCCGCTGACGGACAGCAAGCCTTGGCGCAGGCGTTGTGCCTCGGCAAGGTAGGCGCCGGTATCGGGCATGAGGTTGATGTTGTTGCCTACAAGGAAGAGGCCTGCCTCGATGGCGAGCGAGTTGACGCTCCACGGACGGCGCAGGCGCTTGAGCCGGGCGGTCGTCTCGCTGTTTGCCACGGCGTATCCGAGCCTGAGGCCGGGCACGCAGAAGCGCTTTGTCATTGAGTGGAGCAGTATGATGTTGTGCCTGCACACGGCTTCGCAGTCGGCAATGGCAGGCTCGAGCGTGTAGTGCTCGTAGCTCTGGTCTATAATGAACAGGTCGCCGGGGTGGGCGTCAGCCGTGTCGAGCAGCTGTTTTGCAGGAATGACGCTGCCCGTGGGGTTGTTGGGGTTGCACAGCCAGTGTACCCTGTGGCCGGTGGCGTGGCGGCTGTCGCATGCTATGCCGGAGCCGTAAGCCCTGCAGGCGTCGGCGTATTCGCTGAACGTGGGGCGGCTTATTATGTTGGTGAAGCCGTCGGTGCCGTACTGCCGCACGTTGTTCTCGGCTATGGTGTAGATGGCCTCGGTGGCTCCGTTGGTGACGGTGACCTCGCTGTCGCTGATGCCCTGCTCGGCGGCTATCGCCCTCTCGAGCGACTGCGGCGCGGGTTCAGGGTAGTTGCCTATAAGGTCGAGCCGGCTTGCGAGGTGCGCCTTCAGCAGGCTTAGGTCGGCACTCTGGTAAATGTTTGAGCTGAAGTTGGCCTTGACCAGTCCTTCGTATTTGTACAAGTCGTCGCCGTGTCCGTAAATCATCTTGCTTGTTTAGTGTCTGGAAAAGTGTACCTTGATTGTCTATTCGGCGCCTTCTGCCAATATGCGGTAAACCTGTTGCATGTCTACATGTTGCCTTAAGAAGTCGGCAAGCATGTCGTACTGCCTGTCCTTGAACGCCTTGTAGTCGCTGATTGCGCCTTCGCTGCCGACGGCCTTGCCGCACGTGGCGAGCAGGAAGTCGACAAACGGCGGATTGTCGAGTACGCCGTGCATGTAAGTGCCCATGCAGTTGGCGCCGCAGACGCAGCCGTCGCTGCTGCCGTCTGCCTTTACGAAGAGCGGCTTGCAGGGCTTCAGGCCTGTGGGCGATGTAACTCCGTTGTGTATCTCGTAGCCGGTCATGTTGCCGCTGCGTCCCGAGGCAAAGGTGAAATCTGACTGCCGCAAGGTCTTTTCGGGCTCGAGGTGCGTGCTTACGGGCAGCAGTGACAGCCCTTCGGCAGAGCAGGCGGGGCCTTCTATGCCGTGAGGGTCGGCCACGGTGGCGCCCATCATCTGGTAGCCGCCGCAAATGCCCAATACCGTTTTGCCGCAGTGGGCGGCTTCCGTTATGGCTTCGGCCATGCCGGAAGCGCGCAGGCGGGCAAGGTCTGAAAGCGTGTTCTTGCTGCCGGGCAGTATTATTATGTCGGCACTGTCAAGCTCGTGTGCGTCGTCGCAGTAGTAGAGGTTTACGCGTGCGTCGTGTTCCAGCATGTCGAAGTCGGTGAAGTTGCTGATGTGGCTGAGCTTGACTACCGCCACGTTGACCTTTGAGCCGGTCGTGGCGTGCTGTTTCTTGGCCGCCAGTTCCATGCTGTCTTCCTCTTCGATGTGGATGTTGTCGAAGTAGGGCACCACGCCCAGCACGGGCACTCCGCAGATGTCTTCAAGTATCTTGCGGCCGTTGTCGAAGAGGGTGGCGTCGCCCCTGAACTTGTTTACTATGATTCCCTTGATCAGCCGGCGGTCTTCAGGCTGTTGCAGCATTACCGACCCGTAAGCCGAGGCGAACACTCCGCCGCGCTCTATGTCGGCGACGAGTATGACGGCGGCACCGGCGTGGCGCGCCATGCTTATGTTTACGATGTCGGCGTCGCGCAGGTTAAGCTCGGCTACGCTGCCCGCTCCCTCGATGACGACGGGCGAGTGGGCGGCTGCCAGGCGGTCGAAGGCATTGCAGACTTCGGCGCGCAGCATGTCGCGGCGGCTGTCTTCGTAATAGTCGCGGGCGTGTACGTTTGTGACTGCCCTGCCGTTGAGCACAATCTGGCTTATGCTGTCGCCCAGCGGCTTCAGCAGTATGGGGTTCATGTCGGCGCACGGGGCTATTCCGCAAGCCTCGGCCTGCACGGCTTGCGCGCGGCCTATCTCGAGTCCTTCAGGTGTTACAAACGAGTTGAGCGCCATGTTTTGCGCCTTGAACGGGGCGGGACTGTATCCGTCTTGCCTGAATATCCGGCAGAAGCCTGCTGCAAGAACGCTCTTGCCTACGTCGCTGCCTGTACCGGCGAACATCACCGGGCTGAGTCTTTTCATATGTTTAAGATGCTGATTGGTCATAAGACTTGCAAAGGTAATATAAATTGGCAAGTCTGCAAAATGATAATACTTCTAAAGATTTCACTGGTAAAAAATCAGGACAAAAGTTTTTTCTGAAATAGAAAATGGATTGTTTGTTTATGTTAATATTCTGCCGTTTGTCAGGTCGATTGTTAACATACATTTGCCTGGTAAGGCTATGCAGGGTGGCAAAAGGTGGCCTTTTGCAGCCCGGAATGTTGCTAATGATGAAGTTGTTTGTTGCCTTTTGCGGTGTAAGAGGTTACCTTTGCGGCCGTAATCCGACGGTTGCGGTGGCTTGGCTGTTATGCCGTTTGCTTGTAAATGCTTGGCTGATAGGGTTTTATGCCTAAACTGCCGTTTTGTGCCATTTCTTGAAGTGTAAGCCGTTTTGCCGTGGGCGACGGCCTTCCTGACGCGTTAACCGGTTTGTATTGACGGTCTTTTTCGGTTTCGTTTTGTACATTCCCGGCGGCCATATTGAGTGCCTTAAGAATGTTTCCAGGCACCAGTTAAAGGGCGTTCGCACGGCTGCCTGAATATGCCACATACGTGCTTGCCGTCCGGGCGCAGGCAGGCTGTCGGTGCAAGTCGCGGCGGCTGCTTAATGCTTAAAAACCAACTGTTTATTTGTGAAAACCGATTTTTTGCCGTATCTTTGCAAGGATGCAGTTTCAACCGTTTTAAAACGCGTTGTTTTAGCACGCCGTTTAGAGAGCTGCATAAAATCATTTTAGGATACATGGACAACGAAATAATTGACGATGAAATGATGGAGCTTGAGGCAGGCGCCCAGGCTGGAGGTGACGATTCCGGTTACAAGCCCGTTAACCGGTTTGACGCTTCTGCCGTACACCACCTCAGCGGAATGTACCAGAACTGGTTTCTCGACTATGCTTCATACGTCATCCTCGAGCGTGCCGTGCCACATATAGAGGACGGACTGAAGCCCGTGCAGCGACGAATACTGCACTCGATGAAGCGCATGGACGACGGACGCTACAACAAGGTGGCGAACATAGTGGGACACACCATGCAGTTCCACCCGCACGGCGACGCCTCCATAGGCGACGCGCTTGTGCAGCTGGGACAGAAGGACCTGCTGGTGGACACGCAGGGAAACTGGGGTAACATACTTACGGGCGACCGTGCGGCGGCGCCGCGATACATAGAGGCGCGACTGTCGAAGTTCGCACTTGACGTGGTGTTCAACCCGAAGACTACGGAGTGGCAGCTGAGCTACGACGGAAGGAACAAGGAGCCGATAACGCTTCCTGCCAAGTTCCCGTTGCTGCTGGCGCAGGGCGCCGAGGGTATTGCCGTGGGACTGTCGTCTAAAGTCCTTCCGCACAATTTCAACGAGATATGCGACGCCGCCGTGAGTTACCTGCACGGCGAGCCGTTCATCCTGTATCCTGACTTCCCCACTGGCGGAAGCATCGACGTGAGCAAGTATAACGACGGACAGCGCGGCGGAGTGCTCAAGGTGAGGGCAAAGATAGAGAAACTCGACAACAAGACACTCGTAATACGCGAGATACCTTACGGCAAGACTACCTCCACGCTTATCGACTCCATATTGAAGGCCATAGAGAAGGGAAAGATTAAGGCGCGCAAGGTGGACGACAACACGGCGGCGCAGGTGGAGATACTTGTACACCTGGCTCCGGGCGTGTCGTCGGACAAGACTCTCGACGCCCTGTACGCCTTCTCGGACTGCGAGATAAACATATCGCCCAACTGCTGCGTCATAGAAGACAACAAGCCGCAGTTCCTTTCGGTGTGCGACGTGCTGCGCTATTCGGTCGACCATACCATGGGGCTGCTGCGCCAGGAGCTTGAGATACGCAAGAACGAACTGCTGGAACAGCTGCACTTCGCCTCGCTCGAAAAGATATTCATCGAGGAGCGCATATACAAGGACCGCAAGTTCGAGCAGGCTCCCGACATGGATGCCGCCTGCGCGCACATCGACGACAGGCTGACGCCGTTCTACCCGCAGATGATACGCGAGGTGACAAAAGACGACATACTGCGCCTCATGGAGATAAAGATGGCGCGCATACTGAAGTTTAACAAGGACAAGGCCGACGAGCTGATGGCCAAGATAAAGGCCGAGATTGAGGACATTGACCGCAAGCTGGGCAACATGGTAGAGGTTACGGCAGACTGGTTCAGGTTCCTGAAGCAGAAGTACGGGGCAAACCATCCGCGACTGACCGAGATAAAGAACTTCGACACGATAGAGGCCACCAAGGTGGTTGAGGCCAACGAGAAGCTCTACATAAACCGCAACGACGGCTTTATCGGCACTGCGCTGAAGAAGGACGAGTTCGTATGCAACTGCTCGGACATCGACGACATCATCATTTTCTACAAGGACGGCAAGTACAAGGTGGTGCGCGTGGCCGACAAGATATTCGTAGGCAAGAACATACTGCACGTGGCGGTGTTCAAGAAGAACGACAAGCGCACCATCTACAACGTCGTCTACCGCGACGGAAAGATGGGCAAGTATTACATGAAGCGCTTCAACGTGACCAGCATACAGCGCGACCGCGAGTACGACCTCACTACGGGCGCGCCAGGTTCGCGCGTGGTTTACTTCACGGCAAACCCCAACGGCGAGGCAGAGGTGATAAAGGTTACGCTCGACCCGGCGCCACGATTGAAGAACATCTTCAAGGAGAAGGACTTCTCCGAGGTTGACATCAAGGGCCGCGGGGCAAGGGGCGTGGTGCTTACAAGGTTCAACGTACACCGCATATCACTGAAGAGCCACGGCCACAGCACGCTCGGCGGGCGCAAGGTTTGGTTCGACCCGGACGTTAAACGCCTCAATTATGACGACCACGGACGCCTGCTCGGCGAGTTTAACGAGGACGACAGCATACTGGTAGTGCTCGACAACGGCGACTTCTACCTGTCAAACTTCGACGTGAACAACCACTACGAGGACAACATAAAGATAATAGAAAAGTACGACGAGCACAAGGTGTGGACGGCGGTGCTCTACGATGCCGACCAGCAGGGCTATCCCTACCTCAAGCGTTTCATGCTTGAAGGCTCGAAGCGCAAGCAGAACTATCTGGGCGAAAACCCCGACACGCGCCTCGTATGCCTGACGGACGAGCCTTATCCGCGCTTCCGTGTCACTTACGGAGGCGACGACGCGTTCCGCGGTGCGACAGAAATCGACGCCGAAGACTTTGTCGGCGTAAAGGGCTTCAAGGCCAAGGGCAAGCGTCTCAGCACGTGGACCGTGGACAGCATAGAACAGATTGAGTCGCTGAAGCGTGCCGACGACGGTGCTGAAGATGGCGGACAAGAAGGTGAAGGGCAGCCCGACGAGCCTGAAGACGAGAATCTCGACCCCGATGCAGGCAAGAGCCGGCAGCAGGTGATTGACGAGATAACGGGACAGCTGCGCCTCTTCGGCGACGATGACCCGCAGGAATGATACTGCGCCTGTTTACCAGACTTATGGCGCAAAACACTCCCAAGCGCAATGATAGCAATACGTTCACTACTCATATCGCTGGCCGCGCTCATGCCTGTGGCGGCCATGGCGCAGCAGGCTGACACCCTGCACAGCGACAAGGTCGTAACCAACGCCCGCATGATAGGCGTTGGCCGTGCCTCGACGCTCGACACTTACCTCTCTCCCGAAGAATATTCGGGCATGGAGTTGCGTTACGTTTCGCACACCATACGCCGCCGTGAGGGGCGCAGGTTGTCGCACATGCTTGTGCACCAGGGCTCGTTCTCGTACCTTGACAACCGTGCTGGCAACGGCAACGAAATGTCGGGCATGTACACGTTCAGCTACGGCCTGCATTACAACTGGGACTTTCTAGGCGGCCGTCTCAATGTCATGGCAGGCGGAAAAATCGATGCTTCGGTCGGATTCCTATACAACACACGCAACGGCAACAATCCGGCGCAGGCGCGGGTGGGCATCGACATTGCCCCTTCGGCAGCCGCATCATACCGCTTCAGGTTATGGAACGTTCCGCTTGCGGCGCGCTACGAGGTGAGCGCACCACTTGCCGGACTCATGTTCAGCCCCAATTACGGACAGTCGTATTATGAGATATTCTCCCGAGGCGACTACGACCACAACATAGTTCCCACGACTTTCGTCAATGCGCCGTCGTTAAGCCAGATGCTTACCGTCGACATTACATTAGGGCGGACATCGCTGCGCCTTGGCTATCTTGGCGACTTCCGCCAGGCCAAGGTCAACAACCTGAAGTACCATACGTATTCAAACATGTTCGTTATCGGCTTTGTACGCCGTTTCAAACTTACAAGCATAATCCCATGAGAAAGGCTGTTTACATGATTGTCGGTCTCGTTTTCACGCTGGCTTTCGCATCGTGCGTGGACGAGGAGGAGTTCAGCGACGATCCGCGCGGCAACTTCGAGGCGCTGTGGAAGATAATCGACGAGCATTATTGTTTCTTCGATTACAAGAACGAGGCTTACGGGCTGAACTGGAACGAGGTGTACGCCAAGTACTCCAAGCAGGTGTCTGACGGCATGACGGACGACTGGCTGTTCGAGGTGTTGGGCAATATGCTCGGTGAACTGCGCGACGGACACGTCAACATGTACGCCCCGTTTGATAACGCCAGATACTGGAGCTGGAAGGAAGACTATCCCGCAAACTTCAGCGACTCGCTCCTGCGACGCTACCTCGGCACTGATTACAAGATAGCTTCGGGGCTTGAATACCGCAAGCTCGACGACAACATAGGCTATGTTTACTGTCCTTCGTTCGCCAACGGCATAGGCGACGGCAACCTTGACGAGGTGATGCTGTACCTCGCCCCGTGCAACGGCTTGATACTTGACATACGCGGCAACGGCGGCGGACAGCTCACTACGGCCGAGAAACTGGCAGGACGCTTCACTGACGAGACCATCCTTGTGGGTTACATGTGCCACAAGACGGGGCCCGGCCACAATGACTTCTCGAAGCCGGAGGAGCAGAAGCTGAAACCGTCGTCGGGCATAAGGTGGCACAAGAAGGTGGTTGTGCTGACCAACCGCGGCGTGTTCAGCGCGGCGAACGAGTTTGTAAAGTACATGAAGTGCTGCCCCAACGTTGTCGTGGTGGGCGACAAGACCGGCGGCGGAGCAGGCATGCCATTCAGCAGCGAGCTGCCCAACGGCTGGGCGGTGCGCTTCAGCGCGTGCCCGATGTACGACCGCGACATGCAGTGTACGGAGTTCGGCATAGAGCCTGACTATAACGTCCAGCTCGCCGACGGCGACTTCCGCAACGGTAAGGACACGCTGATTGAATACGCCAGGATGCTGATCAACTCGCAATAAGGCCGCTTGGACGCATGACGGCAGCAGCCGGAGCCGTGGCGGCAAGTGCCTTGTGCAGGCAATTAAACGTTTTTCACGATAAAAGGATACACACGGATTATGGACTCTATATCACTCACCGGCCTCTCGATAGGCTACCGCATCAAGGGCGGCGAAAAGATTGTGGCCGACGGCATAGACGTCTCGCTGCACGGCGGCGAACTGACATGCCTTATCGGTTCGAACGGAGCCGGCAAGTCGACACTGCTGAAGACGCTTGCCGGATTTCTGCCTAAGCTCGGCGGGCACGTGCATATAAAAGGCCGGGAAATATCAGAATACACGCAGAAGGAATTGTCGAGGCTTATCAGCGTCGTGCTGACCAGCCGCCTCGAAGTCTTGAACATTACGGTTGAAGAGGTCGTTGCGCTCGGACGTTCGCCTTATACCGGATTCTGGGGTACGCTCGGCGACGAAGACAAACGTATAGTAAGCGAGAGCATGGACCGCGTGGGCATATCACACCTGGCAGCGCGCACGGTGTCGACGCTGAGCGACGGCGAGCGGCAGAAGATGATGATAGCCAAGGCCCTGGCGCAACAGACGCCAGTAATCTTCCTCGACGAGCCTACTGCCTTCCTCGATTATCCCAGCAAGGTGGAGACGATGCTGCTACTATCGCGCCTGAGCCACGACATGGGGAAGACCATCTTCATGTCCACGCACGACCTGGAGCTTGCCCTCCAGACGGCAGACATGCTGTGGCTGATGCCCGGCGACGGCAGTGTGGACACCGGTACGCCGCGGCAGCTGGCCGACAGCGGTGCCTTGTCAGCCTTCATAGAACGCTCCGGGATAACCTTCGACAAGGATACTTTGCGCATAACCGTTGCCGACAACGTAAGGTGTTGATGGCCAACGTGTTACGACAGACGTTGCAAAAGGTTGCCTTTCGCGTTGCAAAAGACCGCTTTTCGCAGTGTAAAAGGCTACCTTTCACAATGTAAAAGGTAGCCTTTTGCATTAAGGGTCTTTTTAAGGCGTGTCACAGGTCGCCGTACCGCATAGCGTTAAACGCACCACATCGGGTTTTTTAACGTTGCGCATATTTGAATTGTAATAGCACAATCATATTCGTAAGCATTAATTATATTATGGTTTTTACAGCAGAAAACATACTCTTAATCGGCTCCGTGCTGATTTTCTCAAGTATCATAATAAGCAAGACCGGATACCGTTTCGGCATACCCACCTTGTTGCTGTTCCTGCTTGTGGGCATGCTTTTCGGCAGCGACGGACTGGGACTGCAGTTCAACAGTGCCAGGGACGCCCAGTTTATCGGTATGATGGCAATGAGCATCATCCTGTTTTCGGGCGGCATGGATACAAAATACCAGGACATAAAACCCGTACTCAAGCCCGGCATAGTGCTGTCTACCGTGGGCGTGCTGCTTACCACTGTGCTTACCGGCGTGTTCATTTACTTCCTGTCGGGACTGACACATACCAACATTGAACTTACCATGATGGCTTCGTTGCTGCTGGCCGCGACGATGTCGTCTACTGATTCAGCGTCGGTGTTCAGCCTGCTCAGGTCGCAGAGGATGAACCTGAAGGAGAACCTGCGCCCGATGCTTGAGCTGGAAAGCGGCAGCAACGACCCCATGGCCTACATGCTGACGATTGTCCTGATACAGATTATTTCGAGCGGCAGCGAACTCAGTCTGGCAGTAGTGGGGCGCGACCTCCTGGTGCAGTTCCTCATAGGCGGAAGCGTCGGCTACGCTTTCGGGCGTTTCGCCGTGTGGCTGGTCAACCGCATCAACCTGTCTAACAGTTCGTTGTATCCCATATTATTGTTGAGCATTGTGTTCGCGACCTTCACCATAACCGACTTGTTGAAGGGCAACGGTTACCTGGCGGTATACATCGCCGGAGTTATCGTTGGAAACGCAAGGCTGGTTTACCGCAAGGAGATAAACACCTTCATGAACGGTCTGACGTGGCTGTTCCAGATCATAATGTTCTTGAGTCTCGGACTGCTTGTTAATCCGCACGAGATGCTCGACATAGCCGCCGTGGCCCTGCTTATCGGCCTGTTCATGATTGTCATAGCCCGTCCGGTAAGCGTGTTCGCCTGCCTGCTGCCGTTCCGCAACATCTCCAACAAGGCACGCTTGTTCGTCTCATGGGTCGGACTGCGCGGCGCCGTGCCCATAATCTTTGCCACCTATCCTGTCATTGCAGGCATTGAAGGTTCGCAGCAGCTTTTCAACATAGTGTTCTTCATCACCCTGCTGTCGCTGGTGGTACAGGGAATGAGCATTTCCTCGTTCGCTCGCTGGCTGCATCTTGACCTGCCAGAGGAGAAGGAAGGCAACGAGTTCGGCGTGGAACTGCCTGACGAGATAGACACGAAGCTGGAAGACATGACGCTGACTACCGAAATGCTTGCCGGCGGCAACCGCCTGAAGGACATGAACATACCTAAGGGCTCGCTTGTCATGCTGGTGAAGAGGGGTAACGAGTTCATAATACCCAACGGGCAGGTGGAGCTGCATGCCGGTGACAAACTTCTCTTCATATCGGAGAACAAGGACGGTAAACAGGATTGAAACTGTGTGTCTTGATTGCGCTTATGTAAAACTGGTTGTTTTTTCGGTAAATGAGGTACGTGCCTGCAAGATGTTTTATTGTAATTTTGCAGCGTGGAAACATTTAACCAATATCAATATAACAAAATGAAGAAACTTGTCATATTCGTTGTAGGGCTGCTCGTGTCGGTCGGCATGTGCGCCCAGTCAAAAGTTTATTTCACCAGGGAGATTACTCCTGAAGCCCTTGTCCGCATTTACAAGGCGCTGGGCAGGGAGGCCAAGGGCCGTGTGGCCGTGAAGATAAGCACGGGCGAGGCCGGCGGCCACAACTACCTGAAGCCGGAGCTTATACGCAACCTTGTTGACGAGGTAGGCGGCACGATTGTTGAGTGCAACACGGCTTACGCCGGAAGCAGGAACACCTCTGCGGCACATTGGAAGACCATACGCCAGCACGGTTTCGACAAGATTGCCAAGGTGGACATCATGGACGAGCACGGCGACATGCGCATACCGGTAAAGGACACTACGCACATAAAGTACGACATAGTAGGCGCCAGCCTTGCCAACTACGACTTCATGGTAAACCTAGCCCACTTCAAGGGGCACGCCATGGGCGGCTTCGGCGGAGTGCTGAAAAACCAGTCGATAGGCGTTGCGTCGTCGGCAGGCAAGGCATACATACACACGGCCGGCAAGGTGCAAAGTCCGGATGAGTTGTGGAACAACCTGCCTGCGCAGGATTATTTCCTCGAAAGCATGGCGGCAGCCGCACAGGCCGTGGCAGACTACTTCAAGGGCAACATTCTTTATATTAACGTCATGAACAACCTCAGTGTTGACTGCGACTGTGACAGCAGTCCCGACGAGCCTAAGCTCAAGGACATGGGCATAATGGCTTCGCTCGATCCCGTGGCTCTCGACAAGGCTTGCCTCGACATGGTGTTCAACCACAAGTCGACCGAAGGCGACGATGCCAAACCGCTCATAGAGCGCATCAACCGCCAGCACGGTACGCACATAGTAGACTACGCCGAGAAGATAGGACTTGGCAGCACGGCCTATGTCGTAGTGGACATTGACAATAAGTAAAAACAGTACGTAACGGGGCGTGGCGGCTTGTCTGACTGACCTGAGCCGGCCATGCCTTGCCGTGTGTTTCAGGCAGCGGTTACGTGCCTATGGTAATAACATTTTTTTAAATCTAAAATTCTTGATTATTAATGAAAAAACTTATTTTTGCAGTTGCTTTGTTGGTTGCCGCAACCGGAAAAACGCAGGCACAGACAGACTCTGTCGGGCATGTTCTCGACAATGTTGTAGTGACTGGTACGCGTAATACGGCCGACGTAAGGCACCTGCCGATGAACATATCGGTGGTAGGCCGTGAAAAACTGACAGAGAACCAGCGAAACAATGTGCTGCCGACACTGTCTGAACAAGTGCCCGGACTGTTCGTTACGGCACGTTCGATAATGGGCTATGCCGTGAGCGACGGTGCCGCCGGAGGCATAAGCCTGCGCGGCATAGGCAGCGGAGCCGGACGTGTAATGGTGCTCATAGACGGGCATCCGCAATACCAGGGCATCTTCGGCCATTCGATAAGCGACTCATACCAGTCAATGATTGCCGAGAAGGTTGAGGTTGTGCGTGGTCCGGCATCGATGCTTTACGGCTCCAACGCCATGGGCGGAGTGGTCAATATCGTGACACGCAAGATGCCGGGCAATGGTGTGAAGACCGACATAAGTCTCGGTGCCGGTTCTTACGGCACGTTCCAGGGAGAGTTTACCAACCGTGTAAGGAAGGGCGGTTTCTACAGTGTTCTTTCAGGCCAGTACGGCAGGAGCGACAATCATCGTCCGCACATGGGTTTCGAGCAGTATGGCGGATACCTTAAGCTGGGCTATGACTTTTCGTCGCACTGGACGGCTTACGCCGATGTCGACGTAACTCACTTCAACTCTTCATACCCCGGCAGTACTCACGAACCGCTGTCAGGTGCGCGCCAGTGGATTACGCGCGGCGTGGCAACGGCCGTGGTGGAGAACCATTATGGCAACACTTCAGGAGCTGTCAGCGTTTACCACAACTTCGGCCGCCACAAGATTAACGACGGTTATGGCGCAGGAGAGGAACCGCAGACAAACTATTTCCGTTCCGACGACGCATTGACAGGCTTCTCTGCATACCAGAGTGCTGCGCTCTTCGCCGGCAACCGTGTGACGGTAGGCGTGGACTACCAGCATATCTACGGCAAGACGTGGAACCGCGTGATTGCTACGGGCGAGGACCTTGACCCAATGGCTGACGCCCATGAGAACGAGATAGCAGGATACGTGGACTTCCGTCAGGACTTGTTCCGCTGGATGACGATTGACGCCGGAGTGCGCCTTGACCACCACTCGCAGAGCGGCACGGAATGGATACCGCAGGGCGGACTGGTGTTCCGCCTGGCCAAGGATGGCGAGCTGAAGGCCATGGTAGGCAAGGGCTTCCGCAATCCTACAATACGTGAAATGTACCTTTGGGGACCCGCTAATGACGCCCTGCAGCCCGAGCGCATGGTGAACTATGAGCTGTCATGGAAACAGCGCATGTCGGACGGTGCTTTCTCTTACGGCTTGAGCCTGTTCTATATCAGCGGCGACAACATGATTCAGACGGCAATGGTCGACAACAAGCCGATGAATGTGAACACGGGCGAGATAGAGAACTCTGGCTTCGAGGCCGAAGCTGCATGGCGTGTCGGCCGTTACCTCAGTCTTAATGCCAATTACAGCTATCTGCATATGCGCAACAAGGTGCTGGCTTCGCCTGAGCACAAGGCTTATCTTGGTGCCGGTTACAGGCGCGGCAGGTGGACGTTGGTCGGCGGATTGCAGTATGTCGGCGGACTATATACGCAAGTAGGCCAGGCTGAAACCAAGGAAGACTTCCTGCTGTTGAACGTGACCGCCTCGTGCCGTGTGTTGCCCTGGCTTGATGTTTGGGCAAAGGGCGAGAACCTCCTGGCACAGAAATATGAGATAAATTATGGCTACCCTATGCCGCGTGCGGTGTTTATGGGCGGCGTTAATATAAACATTTAATATTTCAAGGTATGGGAATAGGAATGCAAGAAATTCTTGTAATAGCGCTTATCGTGCTTCTGCTTTTCGGTGGAAAGAAGATACCCGAGCTTATGAAGGGCTTGGGCAAGGGCGTTAAGAGTTTCAAGGATGGCATGAACGGAACGCTTGACGACAAGCAGGAAGATACAAGGAAGAAGGATGAATGACGGCGACGGGCTGACGTTTTGGGAACATCTTGACGTGCTCCGTGGCAGTCTTATACGCATGTTGGTTGCAACGGTGTCTGCAGGTGTTTTGGCGTTCGTGTTCAAGGACGTGTTGTTTGGCGTCGTGCTGGCTCCTGCCGGTAGCGGTTTTTTGACATACCGCCTGCTCGGTTTCGAGCCTTTCACCTTGCATCTGATCAACACGGGCCTGACCGAGCAGTTCATGGTACACATGAAGGTGGCTATGCTGGCGGGCCTGTTGATTGCATCGCCATACATACTGTACGTATTGTTCCGTTTCATATCGCCGGCACTTTATGACAACGAACGGCGTTATTCCGTTAGGATTACGGTTTCGGCGTACATTATGTTCATGGTTGGGATTGTGGTTGACTATTTTGTCATCTTCCCGCTTACGGTGCGCTTCCTCGGAACTTACCAGGTAAGCGCCGACGTATCCAACATGCTTACCATAAGCTCTTATGTGGACACGCTGGCAATGATGAGCCTCGTCTTCGGCATAGTGTTCGAGATGCCAGTGGTTAGTTGGCTGATGGCCCGTGCCGGACTGCTTCGTGCTGAATGGATGAACCGTTACCGCCGCCATGCTGTTGTTGCTATTCTGGTAGTCGCGGCTGTCATAACGCCGACGTCTGACATGTTCACCCTGCTTGTCGTGTCGTTACCGATATGGTTGCTCTACGAGGCTAGCGTCGTGGTGGTACGCATGACGGCTGCGACAAGGCCGTTGGGAGAGGAGTATAAGAATGAAATGAATAATAATAAATATCAGTAGGATTATGCTTAGAAAAGTGAGGATGACCCTTGCCATTGTAGTATTCGTGCTGCTGACGTTAATATTTCTTGACGTTACAGGCTCGGTGCGCAGATGGTTCGGCTGGTTGGCCGAGATTCAGTTTTGGCCTGCCGTGCTTGCCCTTAACGTGGCAGTGGTGGCACTCTTGTTGCTGCTGACGCTTGTCTTTGGGCGTATTTACTGTTCAATAGTTTGCCCGTTGGGCGTGATGCAGGATATTGTGTCGCGCATCCGGGGCATGAGGAAGAAAAACAGGTTCGGCTATTCGCCCGAGCGGCGCTGGCTGCGCTACGGCTTCCTTGTAGTATTCATTGTGTCGGCTGTAGCCGGTGTCAACGCCATTGTGTCGCTTCTGGCGCCTTACAGTGCCTACGGACGTATTGCTTCCAGTTTGATGAAGCCTGTCTACCAGGCCGGTAACAATGTGTTGGCAGCCATAGCCGAGCATTTTGACAGTTACGCTTTTTACAGTGTTGACGTATGGTTGAAGAGCGTGCCCGTGCTTGTTGTTGCCGTTGTTACACTTGCGGTTGTCGGCTTCCTTGCATGGCGCGGCGGCAGGACTTATTGCAATACTGTTTGTCCTGTGGGTACAATCCTTAGCTTTTTTGCCCGTTTCTCATGGCTTAAGGTACATATTGACGGCGGCAAGTGCGTAAGTTGCGGTCTTTGCTCGAAGAACTGCAAGGCGTCGGCCATTGATATAAAGAACGGCACGATAGACTATAGCCGCTGCGTGGTGTGCGGCGACTGCCTTGACAAGTGCCACAAGGGAGCCATGAGCTATGCCCACGCCAAGCCTGCCGCTAAGGATTGTGCAGGCACGGATAGTGGCAAGGACGGCAATAGTGCTGCTGCCGACGAGGGACGCCGTTCGTTCCTTTTAGGCATGGCTATGGCAACTGCCGGTGCCGCATTGGGACAGGAGAAGAAAAAGGTTGACGGCGGACTTGCTGCGATAGAGGACAAGGTGGCGCCCAAGCGCCTTACACCTGTCACTCCTCCAGGATCGTTGTCAGCGCAGCACTTTGCGCAGCATTGTACTGCCTGCCAGCTCTGTGTGTCAAACTGTCCTAACGGAGTGCTCCGTCCTTCGTCAGACTTGTCGACGTTCATGCAGCCCACCATGTCTTACGAACGTGGTTACTGCCGTCCCGAGTGTGCAAGGTGTGGCAAGGTTTGCCCGACAGGAGCCATTAAGCCTATAACCACGGCCGAGAAGTCGGCCACACAGATAGGCCACGCCGTATGGGTGCGCAAGAACTGCGTGCCGGTGACAGATGGTGTCGAGTGTGGTAACTGCGCGCGCCATTGCCCCACAGGAGCGATTACCATGGTGCCGATGAACCCTGCCGACGAGCATTCTCCGAAGATACCGGCTGTCAACGAGGCGCGGTGCATTGGATGCGGTGCATGCGAGCACTTGTGTCCTTCGCGTCCGTTCAGTGCCATATACGTTGAAGGCCACGAGGTACATCGTGAAGTGTGAGGCACCATGTACATGTATGAAGCAAAGAACTTTCAGTGAATCATTAACGACCGTAACAATGACAAAAGATATATCAAGACGCAGTTTCCTGAAGATGCTCGGTGGCGGAGCCGTTGCATCGTCAGCGCTGCTTACAGCCTGCAAGTCTGACAGGCAGAACCCTGCAGCGACGCTTGAGCCGGAGAAGGGCAAGATGAGTTACAGGACAAATCCCAACACCGGCGACCGCGTGTCGCTCCTGGGCTATGGCATGATGCGCCTGCCCGACAAGAACGCAGGCAAAGACCCCTCTACCGGTACGGGCGAAATAGAGGTGGACCAGGACATGGTGAACCGCCTTGTAGACTATGCCATAGAGCACGGCGTGAACTATTTTGACACATCTCCTGCCTATACCCAGGGCAAGTCAGAGCGTGCTACGGGCATAGCCCTCAAGCGCCATCCGCGCGACAAGTACTACATAGCCACCAAGCTCTCCAACTTCAACCCGGAAACATGGACACGCAAGGCATCTATTGAAATGTTCGAGAATTCGCTCAAGGAGTTGCAGACCGACTATGTGGACTACCTGCTGCTACACGCCATAGGGCAGGGTGACGACCCGCTGGCCACATTCAACGGCCGCTACATGGACAACGGAATCCTGGACTGGCTGGTAGAGCAGAAGCGCAAGGGGCGCATACGCAACCTCGGCTTCTCGTACCACGGCGACGTCAAGATATACGACCTCATGCTAAAGTGGCACGACGAGGGCCGTTACCATTGGGACTTCGTGCAGATAGAGCTCAACTACCTCGACTGGAACTACGCCGACGAGATAAACCCGCGCAACACAGATGCCGTGTATCTTTATGGAGAATTGAAAAAACGTGGAATTCCAGCCATAATAATGGAACCACTCCTTGGCGGACGTCTTGCCAACGTGCCTGACGACATAGCCGCAAAGATGAAACAGCGCGAGCCGCAGCGCAGCGTGGCCTCGTGGGCTTTCCGTTTCGCAGGAACTCCCGACGGCGTGCTGACCGTGCTCTCCGGCATGACCTACATGGAGCATTTGCGCGACAATCTCTGCACTTACTCGCCGCTTAAACCCGTCACTGCCGACGAGCAGAAATTCCTCATGCAGATAGCCGACGACATTTACAACCTCAAGACAATACCCTGCAACGACTGCAAGTACTGCATGCCCTGCCCGTACGGTATCGACATTCCCGGCGTACTGCTGCACTACAACCGCTGCATAAAGGAGGGTAACATGCCCAATAAGGGAGCGCAAGATCCCGACTACCGCCGTGCACGCCGTGCCTTCCTCATAGGCTACGACCGTTCAGTGCCGCGCTTGCGCCAGGCTGCGCACTGCATTGGCTGCGGCCAGTGCGTGGAGCATTGCCCGCAGGGCATACGCATACCTAAGGAAATGCACCGTATTGACGAATTCGTAGAACAGCTTAAGCAGAATGGATAGCTTGATACAGATGCTTGCCGATGACGGCTGCCGTGGCGTGGCCCGTTCAGGTGACGGCCGCCTTGCCGTGTTTGCCCACAGCGGTGTGGCCGACCTGTTTGCCCTTGTAACAGACAACCCGTCGTTTCTCGATGGTGCCTCGGTGGCCGACCGGGTGATAGGCCGTGGCGCCGCCCTGCTGCTCGTACTTGGGCGCGTGGCTCATGTTTACGCCAGGGTTATCAGCACAGGCGCCCTGGGCGTGCTGCGTGATGCCGGGGTAGACGTAAGTTACGGCACGCTCGTGCCCCACATCATCAACCGCGCCGGCACGGGCGTATGTCCTGTCGAGCAACTCACGGCCGCAACCGACTCGCCTGAAGAGGCTTATGCCCTGATAAAACAGTTCATTGAGGGCCATGCCGCGCCGCGGCAGTGAACCCCGGTGCATGATAACCACGATAAACAGAATTAACAATATAAACATCTTACAATAATGGAAACATCATCTTACGCAGCGGTAAGCCAGCTGGGCTGCCGCGAAAGCAAAACTTACATGGTTGCCGCACTCTTTGTTATCGGCAACATCGTGCTGCCACAGTTGTGCCACCTCATACCGCAGGGTGGACTCATCTGGCTGCCTATTTACTTCTTTACTCTTGTGGCTGCCTATAAGTACGGCCCTGTGGCAGGCCTGCTGACGGCAGTTGTTTCGCCGCTTGTCAACAGCGCGTTCTTCGGCATGCCGGCAGCAGCTGCTCTGCCTATAATACTTATCAAGTCGGTAGTGCTTGCCCTTGCCGCCTCGTTCATAGCCTCAAAGGTGCGTGGCGTACGCTTTTGGGCTGTGCTGCTTGCAGTAGTCGCTTATCAGGCAATAGGCTTTGTGGCCGAGTGGGGCATGACCGGTTCGCTCGTTGACGCCTTCCAGGACATACGCCTCGGCTGGCCCGGACTGCTTGTGCAGGCTGTCGGCGGCTTTGCCCTTATGCGTTATGTTAAGGTACTCAAGTAAGCAATTATTTGAATTTATATGAATATAAGACCGGCACGCATTTTGCGCAGCCGGTCTTTTTGTTTCATATTGTTGCCTTTCTCAGTTGTTGGCATGAGTCAGGCTGCTGCGCAGTTTTAATTATAAATACCGTTAATACCTGCCAGGTATGCACAAAAAGTCAGATATGTGCATGTTTTTACTGATATTCTGTTGCCGTAATGATGGATTTGTTGCAGATTTTTTTGATATAATAGAATTATTTTGTAAATTCGCAACATATATTTGATTACACATTTAAAACTAACACGACTATGAAACATTCATCATCAACATCTTCTTCAAACTGCAGTATAGGCTGGCGCAGCTATTTCTGGGTTACAATAGTTACAGGCTTAGCAGATGTTGTACTTTCTGCCATGTCGCCAGGTTTGGCCGCATCTTTGTTGGGTCTTGTTTCGGCCATCCTCATATTGGTTTACTACATGGTGACTTTTTCCGATTCAGATGTTGCCACAGGCATGTTCCGTCCATCCAGGCCGGGCAGTTTCAGGGCCCGTCTTTCAGCCATGCCGCGCGCATGCCGCTATGTTATGGATGTTTTATTAATTGTCATGCTTGGCAGCATGTTTGGCTACAATGATTCATTGGTATGGATTCTTGTGTTGGCAGCAGTCATTATAGAGGCTGCCGTATTCGTGCGTACAAGCAGACAAGCGCACAAGGCAAAAGCGTAGAGCGTACTTTACGGAACGGTCGTTATTTTGAGAATATAACTGCTTTGTCGCAGTTTCTGATTTAAACTTCTGATTATTCATGCATAAAAGATGCATGTAACTATAAGCCGTGGCAACATTCCGTGCTGCCACGGTTGCTTTATAAAGAAGGCGATCAAGACGAATTGCCGGTAGCCACGTCTTGTTATATCCAGTTGCTTAAGTTCTTATATTTCTGCGGTAATTGTCATTATGTATTGATATTCTGCTTGCCGTGAAGGTTAATTTTACGTCAGTTCGGTATAATCACCTTATGCAATAAGCCTGCTTTTATCAATGATGTC
>ENA-OZDX01000425-OZDX01000425.1-human-gut-metagenome-genome-assembly--contig:-NODE-425-length-23545-cov-8.308344_pt1 | contig 23545 bp, 20 predicted proteins | sample MGYA00245062_ERZ653597 | MGnify/ENA primary metagenome ERZ653597 (study PRJEB26926, sample SAMN06165186) | human gut metagenome | biome: ENVO:00009003; feature: ENVO:2100002; material: ENVO:00002003...
GAGATTCGCCTTAGTCTCGTGGGCTCGGAGATGTGTATAAGAGACAGGTTTTAGACAATGACATCAAAAAGGAGTTAAAACAAGATAATATAGGATATTATTATGATGGAGACACTAAAGCATTGATAGCTCCTCTATCGCAAGGATATTCAGCCAATTGTGATTATGATTTCGAGTATAATGGGAAAATATATAAACCTATAAATAAAGATGGTGTTAGAAATCGTTGGTTTTGGACTAAGCAAAGAATGCAAGTAGCGGCAGACCTAGGAATCCTTAGGGAAACGAAGTCTACTATCCGTATGCAAATATATCAAAACATGAAATTTGATGTCGATACAAATACAATGATTCCCAAAGAATATGGGGTTCGGTTCTGTAGTTTAGATTTGATTGAGAATAAATATTCAAATCCAAATGGAGTAAATGATTTGTATAACTTGGGAAATATAAATTTTAGCAACCCAAAACCCGTTAACCTGGTTAAAACTTTGTGTAAATTACATCCAACGACAAGCTCGATCATCCTTGATTTCTTTGCTGGCTCTGGCACAACCCTCCATGCTGCCATGCAACTGAATGCAGAAGATGGGGGACATCGCAAATGTATTCTTGTAACCAACAACGAAAACAATATATGCAAAGAAGTAACATACGAGCGTAACAAGCGAGTTATTCAAGGATATACGACTCCTAAGGGAGAAAAAGTTCCTGGACTTACAGGTAATACATTGCGTTATTATAAGACAGACTTCATATTACGAGATCGAACTCCAAGAAATATGCGTGCATTGGTTGCCGCCTCTACCGACTTGCTTTGTATAAAGAATGATATTTACAAGGAGGCCAAACTTGCGGGACGGAACATCAATTCGAAGATTGCTCGCTACTTTGAAGAAGGCGACAGTCGTATGCTTATAATTTATGATGAACGAGCTATATCCGCCATTGCAGAAATCCTTGAAATGGTTGAATCCGGAAAAGAGAAAATCAAAGTATATGTATTTTCTCCGAGTAGTTATGCTTACGATGACGAATTTGAGGAGGTCGCGGACAAAGTACAGCTTTGTGCATTGCCGGACGCTATTTACCAGGCTTATCAGAAAGTTCTGCCTAAACGTCGCCCAAAATTCCTGCCGGAAGCAATGGAAGAAGCAGAGCAAAGTAATGATTCTGAAACCGGATTGTTTATGAGAGAAGCATAAGGAAAGGATTGATAAAAAGGAAAGAAAAATGAAAAATATACAATATCAACAAAAGGCCGTAAGTGAACTAGTGGAAAAGACCATCGGTTTACTTTCTCTTAGCGGGAATCGCCATACGCTCGTGTTCAAAGCACCAACTGGCAGCGGAAAGACAGTTATGGCTTCTGACATGCTTATGCGATTGAACGATGAATTGACTGAACGTCCAGATGCACCGTTCACTGAAGTGGCATATATTTGGATTGCACCAAACAAACTTCATGAGCAGAGTTATTTCAAGATGAAAAACTATTTCACGGAAACGAAAATTCTGCGCCCCGTAATTTATGATGAACTTGATCATTCAATAGAAGGATACATACATCCTGGAGAAATTCTGTTCGTAAACTGGGAAAGCATCAACAAGGACAATGCAGTGATGGTGCGTGAAACAGAACTTTCGGCTTCATTATACGATATTACCCGTCGTACACAGGAAGATAATGGTATTCCGATAATAGTAATCATAGACGAGGAGCACATGTTCGGAAGTCGCAATGCGAGAAAATCGGAAAAAGTGCTGAGCAACATCTGTCCGAAAGTGGAAATCCGTATTTCAGCCACACCTCTGCCGGAATCAACCGCAAAGGCGGAAGAACAGGTTACGGTTCCACGAGAACGTGTTATTGCAGAACAGATGATCAAGGAAAGTGTCATTCTGAATCCGGCACTGGAGTTCAATCCGATGCTTGGTACATTGAACCAGCAACTTATCAATCTTGCTTTGAAAAAGCGCGAAGAACTGGCGGATGCCTATCGGAAAGAAGGTGTGGACATCAATCCTTTGCTCTTGATACAATTGCCAAATGATGGGGAGGCAATGACTGGGGATGATAATTCGGTCAAAGAGGAAGTTCTGACCTATCTTGATAGCATCAAAGGAATCAATGTGGCAAACGGAAAGCTCGCAATATGGTTGAGTAACGAGAAGACTGACAATCTGCAAACAATAGCCAATCCTGATGATATAACAGAAGTTTTGTTGTTCAAACAGGCCATTGCTTTAGGTTGGGATTGTCCACGAGCTGCCGTATTATTGATATTCAGGAAGATAGAAAGTTTCACTTTCTCCGCACAAACAGTAGGACGTATTCTCCGTATGCCTGAGCAACGTTTTTATCAAAATGATATGTTGAACAGAGGTTATGTCTATACAAACCTCAGTAAAGATATTATTGAAATCGTAAAAGACGATATGGACTATCTGTCGTCACTCCATGCAGTACGTAGGATGAACCTGAATAACGTATCGCTTATTTCAGAATACAATGAACGCACATCCGCTGACCGTAATCGTTTGGGATCTGATTTCAAAAAGATTCTCATGGAGACTTTTGAAAGAAACTGGCTTGTAACGAATTTTATGCCTTCATTGTTTACTGCGGCAGAACTGGATGGGATACCGGAAGAAGAAATAAGTGAGGAAGACCGGGTAAGTCAAACTTATAAAAACCGTAAAACCGTAGAAGATAAAATCAATTTTAATGTAAAGAGCATTGGGATTGAGATTGTGGAAGACCTGAGTATTACAGGAGAAGTAGGTCAGACCATGATTCGCAATAAAGCAAAATACGTGCGTACCATGCAGGAACTTAATGCTGCTTATATGGCTTTTTGTGCAAAGATGCTTGGCAGCGGCTATGAAAAAGTCAGCATAAAGACTTTAGCCGTGGCTCTTCTGGAAGTTATGGAAGATTTGTTTGAGCTGTTTGAGAGCGAAGCAATCAAAGTCATACTATATCATGGAAATCGTCCTAAGTTTGCAGATATTATAGAAAGAGCATTGAAACAATATGCTATTATCCTTCAACGTCGTCGTGCCGCATATCGTGCAAAAGGATACGTGAAATACACATGGGAAGTTCCTGCAGACAGATTCTACAAGGAAGACACGAATAGAGTGTGTCCAAAGATAGAAAACCATGCGTTGATGCCGTATATTCAAGAAAACAGGGTATCTTCACCCGAGCAGAAGTTTACTGCGTTTTTAGAGGAAAACAAGGAATATATAGACTGGTGGTACAAAAACGGAGACTCCGGTAAACAACATTATGCCATTAGCTATACTAATGTAGATGGTAATAAGGCATTGTTTTATGTTGACTTTGTGATACGAATGAAAAACGGCCAAGTATTTCTGTTTGATACCAAGAGTGAAGACAGTGACAAGAATGCTCCATGCAAGCACAACGCTTTGATTGATTATATCCATAACGAGGAAAATGCCGACAAGCACTTGAAAGGCGGCGTGATAATACAAACTAAAAACGGGGAAAATTGGAAATATTGCCCGATGAAAATAGAGAACACAACAGACATATCAAGTTGGGACAGTTTCCATCCCGATGAATATAAAGCATAACGGTTATGGCAAAAGGAATCGACCCTAAATTTGTGCATTACGGCATACGCAAGGATGACCTTGCTACGATTGAAGCCATTTGTGAAGCCGACAATATTGACTTCGATTGGCTTAGCGAAGAAATACTAAAAGCATATCACGCCAAAAAGGTGGATGTGATAGAAATGAGTGACAGCGATGCGGAAGAGATAATTCGCGCCGCCATACAGAAAGTACGTCAATAATGAATTTGAAGCCATGCTCATACAAAAAATAAAGATAAGTAATTTTAAGACCTACCTGTCGCTTGATCTTGATCTGACGGTAGATGATGACCGCCCGATTATACTTATCGGCGGTTCTAATGGCGGTGGAAAGACAACTCTGTTTGAAGCAATAAGCGGTGCGCTTTATGGACTTAAAATAGAGAGTAAGGAACATTTTATGGAGTTGCTCAACCAGGGAGCAATAAACAAGGTGAAACCGGAAATCAGTCTGCAAATAACATTTGTAGGCAAAGTGTTAGGGCAGCAACAGAAGTATATCCTGAAGAGAATATACCAGTTAAATCCGCAAGGCCGTCCGCTTGAAAGCGTATCCCTGAACATGAACGGAAATATGTATGTGTATGGCACTATGACTGCACCGAAAGAAAGAGTGCGTGCAGAACAAGAAATCAGTAAAATCATCAAAGCCAATCTGCCACAGGAATTGAGCCAGTATTTTCTGTTTGATGCCATGCAGTCAAGTGAACTGCTGAAGAAAAATGTGTTCCAGCAGACCATCCGCGACAATTTTGAGAATGTACTTGGATTTAAGAAGTATTTACAACTGAAACGAGCATCTGAGAAATTGCAGCAGGAATGGGCACAGCAACGATTGGAAGCCGAACAGGAAGCCAAGGAATACAACAATCTGTGCAGTCAGAAAGAAGGCCTTGTGGCTGAAATGAACGCTTGTCTTGCCGAGCAGGACAGGCTGTATAAATATATGGCATCGGTCGAGGACGAATATCAGCGTGCCAAAGAAGGAGCGCAACAGGCCATGAACCTGAACAAGCGTATTCAGGATGTTACCGGGAAAATCCGGGCAATAACCGATGAAGCTGCCGATTATGCCGAGAATCTGAAAACATTTATCGAGAATATCGAGATAAATGTCTTTCTGCCTAAGCTGGCATCCAATCTTTCACAGGAAATCAACAATATACTACGCATAAAAGAACAATTGTTGAAACAGAACACAGGTGCCTATCCGATAGAGACACTCCGTGACGTGACGGCAAAGATTATAGATTACCTGAAAGAACTGTCATTGTGCAGTCAGGCCGTTGACGAGGAAAATGTGGTTGCTCACATGGTCGCCTTGCAGAATACAACCAACGCACAAGACCCATACGACTATCTGGATGATGCAGAAGTTGAAGCCTTGAATGAATTGCCGAAGAAAGGAGGAGGAAACCAGTTCGTGACACTTGACAGGAAAAGGCAGGACATGGAAATACAGCTTGCCAATCTTGACAATCTGCGGACAGAAAAGCGGACGCTTGAACAGACACAGGCAGGTGGCAACAATCTTCTTATAGCCAATTATGAGGATGCGAAACGAACCGTCGAGAAATTGAAGATGCAGGAAGACAGCTTGAAAAGCGAAATATTACGTCTGGAGAAACGGATTCATCAGTATGATGTGCAGATTCAGCAAGAACCGGACTTGAAGTTCGACACACTGGTAAAACTCCGTCCATTCTTCGATAAGGTGGCTGACAGCCTGCTGAAAAAGAAAAAGGCTCAGATTGAGACGGAAATGCAGTCGCAGCTTAACAAACTGCTGGTGTCTTATAAAGGCCATGTCGCCCGGGTGGAATTGTCCGATAGCATGGAGAACTTCAACATCCGGTTATACCATAGTGCAGGTAATGAAATATCTTTGAATCAGCTTAATGCGGCTTCCAAACAGATATTCATACAAGTGCTGCTGAAAGTGTTGCGCAATCTCGGAGACTACAATCCTCCTGTAATGATTGATACTGTTATGGGTGTGCTTGATAACGAGAGCCGTGACGCATTGATGGAAGAATATTTCCCGCAGTTGGCTGAACAGACTATTCTGCTGTGCACGACATCGGAAATCCGCACGGATAGCGATTATGTGAAACTGGAACCGTTCATATCGAAGACCTACACCCTGCACCGTAATGTGGAGGAACAGAATACGACAGTAGCGGAAGGTTATTTCGGGATATCCCTAAATCAGTAAAGACCATGAGTATAATAAACTTTTCAAATACCCGCCAGATGGAGGGACTGCTTGACGAAATCAGTCAGGTGAAGGATCTTATCGAGTCCAAAATCAACTTGTCACGTGTAGCCGACAGAGAAAAGCGTGTGAGCCTGACACTCAACAAGGTGATGCGCATCTGTTTCATAGTAGGACTAAGTGTTACCGTAGAGCGCAAGGAAGATGACTTCAAGGACATCCAGCTTTCCACCTCTTCAGCTCGCATTGTGCCAAGTTTCTTCACAATGCACGATTTGTCCACATTATATTCAGCCTTGTTGAAACTTCGCTATGCCAATCTGAATATCGACTGGTCACAGAATGCCACAGTTTCACGTATCATTGCAGCAGAAATGTTGCGCGGAAGAAATTACTTGTTGGAAGAGAACAATCTGGATTCGTTCCTATATGCAGTAAACAACAAAGTGGCAATGGCAAAAGACATTCCGGTACTCAATCTAATTATCGGTAACTATGGTGATGCTGAAATGGAAGCAACGCTTGATATCAACAGTCGTAATATTACCAACTCGCAAATTATCATAGCTGGTGCAACCGGTTCAGGCAAAACCAACCTCTTGGCAGTCCTGATGCAGCAGTTCCGGGCCTTGTCCTCGGAATCACAATATCCTGTAAACTTCCTGTTGTTTGACTATAAAGGCGAGTTCAGTGATATCCAGAACAATCATTGGCTGTCGCATTTCGATGTGGACCGAAGTTGTATTTTAGATCCCATCGAACATCCCCTACCATTCACACCGTTCAAGGATTTCTCAGGTCGTCCTATCAATGAGATAAATCTCTATTCATCGGAAATGGCTTCAGCCCTCTGTTCGATAGACAGGGTTTCTGCAAGTGCCAACATGAATAACCGTCTGAGCGAAGCCATAGTAGAGGCATACAAGAAGACAGACGGAGCACCTATTACGTTCTCAATGATGTTGGAAGAGTATCAGGCGAAAATGACCGATCCTGCAAAGGACGACAGCATTTCATCCGTATTGAAGCAATTAGTTCGCGCAAATATTTTTGAGGAAGAAGACAAGGCTGATCTTATCGGTGATTGTTACATCATAAAGATGGACGGTTATCCAAAAGATGGTCCGATAGCTAAGGCTATCGTGTATTTCATCATATCCAAGTTGAATAACATATACGAGCAGCTTGAAAAGCAAGCCACTAACGAGGATGTTGTCCAGATTCGTCACTTCTCTATCATTGACGAAGCCCATTATATGCTTGACTTTGATAACCGGCCATTGCGAAACCTGATTGCAGTGGGGCGTAACAAGGGACTAAGTATTATCCTTGCCACACAGAATATGAGCAGTTTCAAAAGCAAAGGGTTTGACTTCTATGCTAACGCTCAATATCCACTCATAATGAAACAGCAGACCATCGATGATAAGGTAATCAAAGATTTGTATGGAGTGAGTGGCCAGGAATTGCAGGAGGTTCGGACAGCAATAGCCGGACTTCAGAAAGGCGAGTTGATAATTAAAGACCAGATGGCTTTTGCATTGGGTATGGGTAAGAAGTATAAGAAAATAAATGTGACACATTTAATATAATGAGTATGGCTTGCAAAAATAATATTATACTCACCTCAACTTGTATAATAAGTAGTGTAACTTGTGTCGTTTTGACATTTTGGGGGCAAATAAAAAACAATGGAACTATAACAACTGATTCATACATAGGTATTATAGCTTCATTAATTGGTGTTTGTGCTACAATAGTTGTCGGCTTCCAGATAGCTAGTTTTTTTGAACTACGTAACTTAAAACAGCAAATAGATCAAGTTGAAAAGCAACGTAAAGATTTAGAATTATATAAAGCGACTATTTCAAATGAAATACATTTATCTAGAACTGGTATTTCAAACGCATTCGGTATTTTATCTGTGGTAGAAAAAGGGTCTTTACTAGGCTATGCCGCACGTGTTAGCTCTATCGTTTGTGATGATCTACAAGCTACACCTGGTAATATATTACTAACTAGATACCAACAGTTGTATGATGAAACCTCTTTTTTCTTAAAAACAAATGATTATATAAATTTAATGTATCCTATAACAGAAAATCTTAAATATATTCATATACCACAGAATAAAGAGAATTATAATGAGATCATGAAATTGCATTTCGATATTATCACAATGATGGAGAAAGCGAAAAAGAATTTAGCTAAATAATGATAGAACATGGCCGAAAAATATAATGCATCAAATATTGCTTTAGAGCAAATACTGAATTTTATCAAATCAGGTGAAATTGCGATTCCTGAAATTCAACGTCCTTTTGTATGGAAACCTAAACAAGTAAGAGATTTGATAGATTCTTTATATACTGGTTATCCTACAGGGTATCTTATTATTTCTCAAAGTCCAAACATCAGACTCAAAGATGGCACACTTGCTGAAGGAAAGAAAATTATGATTGACGGTCAACAACGTGTTACTGCACTTATGACTGCCATTATGGGGATGGATATTATTAATGCCGACTTTCAGAAAAAGCGTGTTAAAATTGCCTTTAATCCATTGGCTAATCCAGAAAACGATGAAGAACGCTTTAAGGTACAAGATAATGCTATTTTGAAAGACAAAAGATGGATTGCCGATATAGCAGAGGTATTTAAACCGACATTTGATATGTGGCAATTTGTCAATGATTATTGCGAAGAGAATCAAGAGATAAAAGGCAGTGCTTTAAATAAGATTCTGATGCAATTATTGGATATAAAGAACAGACAAATCGGAGTTATCACACTTGATAAAGAATTGACTATCGATGAAGTTACAGAAATATTCATTCGTATTAATAGTCAAGGAGCAAAACTAAATCAGGCAGACTTCGCTATGTCTAAAATAGCTGCCAATGTTACTTATGGAGGCAATACGCTTCGAAAAGCTATTGATTACTTCTCTCACTTATCAGTTCAACCAGAATGGTATTCGGATATGATCAAAGATGAAGAATTCATGAATTCTATTTTTGCATCAAAACTGAAATGGTTGAAGGACGATCGTGAAGAAATCTTTGATCCGGATTATAATGATATTTTGCGTATAGCATTCATGTATAAGTTTGGCAGAGCTAAGATGAAAGATCTTGTAAGTTTACTTGGTGGACGTGATTTTGAAACACGCGAATATAAAGAAGAGATAGCGGAGAATTCATTCGGACAACTTACGAGTGGTGTCATTGATTTTATGAATGAATATACTTTCTCTAATTTTGTTCTAGCTATCAAGTCAGCTGGATTCATTGCCAGCAAGTTAATCAATTCTCAAATGACCCTTGACTTTGCCTACACTCTATACCTACTATTGAATACAGATCCAAATATAGACAAGACACGAATCAAGCATTATGTAGTTAAATGGTATGTAATGACTACATTGACAAGTAGATATATAACATCGCCAGAAACTGTAATGGATATGGATATAAAACGTATCAAAGAAAGAGGGTTCCTAAACTACTTTAGTGAAGTGGAAGCTGCGAATCTTTCCGATACTTTTTGGGATATAGCTTTGGTGCAATATCTTGAAACATCTGTAATAAATAGTCCGTACTTCAATCTTTATTTGGCTTCTCAAATACATGATGCAGATGATGCCTTGTTTACATGTGGATACAAAGTCAATGATCTTATAACTGTAATTGGAGATGTACATCATATTTTCCCTAAAAAATACTTGATTAAGAATGGGCTGAATGAAAAGTCAAAATATAATCAGATAGCCAATTACACATATTTGGACACGCAGGTTAATAAAGCTGTGCGAGATGATTCTCCTAATATATATTTCTCTAAAGTATTCGAACAGTGCGAAACTGGGATTGCTGTTTATGGAAACATAACAGATAAAGTGTTACTGCACAAGAATCTCCAGCAAAACTGTATTCCTGAAACTATATTGCAAATGGAACATACAGATTATGAAGAGTTTCTAGCTGAAAGACGTAAGTTGATGGCGAAGAAGATAAAGAAGTATTATTATAGTTTATAACAGGGGATAAATATGAGAAGTATAACACCGCATTTAACAAGTGAATTTTACAATAATGGTATAACAGCAAAGAATGTTGCCAGTAATAACGCATATGATGTCTCAACATATAGCGAACTGAGGAGGATAATTGCCAAACTATCATATGCCAATAAAGATTATATATTATTTTTTAGAGGGCAAAAAAACGATTATAAAAATAAAACTGGAAAATCGTCTTTTTATCCATCAATATACAGAGGCGAACCATTAAGCTCAGAAGAATTAAGATTCAGATGGGATAAATTGCATTCTGCCAGCAAATTGTTAGTAGAAAGCATTGCTAATAAAAAGTTTATCGCTAAAACTTTAAAACGAAAAAAACTTATCCAATGGAGTATTCTTCAACATTATGAAGTAACTGAGACCCCTTTAATAGATGTTACACAATCGCTAAAAGTCGCTTGCTCGTTTGCTTCATTAGACAATGATGGTAATTATGGTTATATTTTTGTATTTGGTTTACCATATTATACTAATAGAATATCTGTTAATTCAGAACATTATTTAACTAATGTTCGACTTATTAGCATTGCTCCGCCGGAAGCCTTAAGACCATACTTCCAAGAAGGATTTCTCATAGGGGAAGATGAATTTAGTGAATCCTATGATGAAAAATCAGAACTTGATTTGAATAACCGACTTATAGCTAAATTTAGGTTTCCCAATAATGCAGACTTTTGGGGTGATTCTGAAAGAATGTTTTCTAAAAAAGATTTGTATCCAGAAAATGATCCTATTGAATCAATATGCAGTGAGATTAAAAAAGAATTATTTTCAGATATTGCTAGAAAAAATGATATTTCTGCTGAATATTTTAAAGAATTTATGCTCAAATGGGTAGATATTGAGAACGAGCTAAAACATCTATACAAGGCGCACAATGATAAAAATTTTGTTGCGCCATCCACCCTTATAAAGTATATAGATGATAAGGAGTTACAGTATAAATTAAACAATATTAGAAGAATTAGAAATAACATGATTCATAACGCAGATTTCAATAGACAATTGCCAATTGAGAATATTGAAAGTACTCTTTCAGAGTTGAGAGACTACCTTGGAAATATAAATCTTATGTGTTGAATTACACATAGGCTTTGCCCCCTATCCAAAATTTAAGTAAACGGAAATAAAAACTCTATCTAAAAATTATAGTTTTCTAAAATAGAAATAAAGCACCATACAATCAAAAAGATTTCATTTCGGCATCCATCCGATTATTAAAATATTTGCGATTGATGAGATTTTCAATACTTTTTTAAATAAAATAAGTGAGATATGAATAACAATCGGACATATTATGGGGAATATTCACTTGCCTACTGGATACAGATGATACTAAAACGCAACATAGTGTTGCCTGAATATCAGCGTACATTTGTATGGAATAAAGATGACTATACCAACCTAATTGACTCATTCAAAGAAAAACAATTCATCCCTCCTGTGACTATCGGAGCTTATAAAACAGCAAGCGGACAAGATAACCTGATCATTGATGGCCAGCAGAGACTTACCTCCGTACTCCTGGCATACATCGAACGTTTCCCCAAAAAGGAGGCAGGATCTGGGAATATAGAAAATCTTGCAAATGAAAACGATGATGACTCGGATGACGATGAACAGGAAAATATGATAGAATGGACTTTTAAAGAGCTATTGGCAAAAGGTAATAGCAAGGAAGAAATTATGGCAAAATGTCCTCAAGAAAAATATGAAAGCCTTGAACATTTGGACGATGACTTCTTTAACAAGAATTTCCTTGGTTTTGCCTATATCGTTCCATCAACTACTACAGAAGAAGAACAACAGAAGTTTTTCTCCACCTTGTTTAGAAACATCAATATACGCGGAAAGTCACTTTACGTACTGGAAAGCAGAGCTTCCCTCTACTTCCTGAACCATCAACTCAAAGAATGGTTTGATCCCGGATTCTGCAAGGAAATATCAAGCAGTGTCGTTGATAAATCCCGAAAAAGCAGCATGGACTTTGTAAGATATGCAGCATTGCTCTCTCAGTACAAGAAAAAGGGTTCTGAAAGAGGTGTCGGATATGGATATGCAAGCAAAATGGAGAGTTATTATGAAACATACATTTACTCTGTTGTAGGCGACAAAGACTCTCAAATATTTGGTAGATTTACCAATATTTTCCCAGATAAGGATTACAAACCATATCTGAATAATATTGATACCCTCATTACAGAATTGAACTATAAAAGACGCTTTCTGTCAATCATAGATCTGGATATTTATTTTTTCGGGCTTATCTATTTCATAGCTTTTGAGAAGAGGACATTAGATACATCCAGAAAAGAAGCATTAGAGGAAGAGTTGAAAAGCGCAATCAGGGACATTAAAGGTAATAACAGCCTACATACAAAATCTCCTGCGTGCCTCAAATATCTGCGTGAAAGAATTTCCAAATCAATCAACATATATCAAAAATATTTAAATAAACTATGAGTGTGCATTCAGATTTCATATTAGCACCTGTATCGGATATCTTGTGTGATACATCCACCATAACCCACTCAATGAGTTGGGGAATTGAAATGTACCCATTGTGGGATAACATTATGCAATCCGTATTCATAAAAATGACAGGTGCGCAAGAGCAAAAAATGAAATGTATATGCTGGGAAATCGCCACCATAGATTTTGATTTGCGACGTGATATATACTTCCCTTGGGATTTGAAAGAATGTTCCCGAATGACTGATAAAAGAAAAGTTCTAAACTTTCTAAGAAAGGCAATTGTCAAACAAAAAAAGGACTTTGACTTCTCAACAATAGACACTAATGAAATATGGAGCAGCACAAAAGATATCCTGGACGAGTTTCATGCAAATACAAGCAGTATGGGGTTTTGCGAAAGAGAGTATCAGGAATATGTGGAAATCTTCAATAGTATAGGAGGAGGCTGTCTTGACATTTCTGCATTCTTCAAAAACTGCAGTAATTGTGCCCATAACAATGACAATAACAAACCATTTACATGCACCATAAAAAAAGGACTAAATGAAATGTATAGCTGTCTGTATATTCACAGAAACAGGTGTGCCCATAATCTGACCTCATACCAGCAAAACAGACCCTCGTTGGAAATCCTTTCCAGCATAGACTCTGTTTATGAAAACTATTATATAAGATTTGCGTTACTGATTATTATAGACAAGATGATGATTAGTCTTTACCGAATCTTTCAACATGAAGTCAATAATTTGAAATTATTCTAAGAAAAAATACCAACTTAAAAAATAGCGAGATTGTGACACGAAAAAGTATAATGTAATGACATGGATATTTCTCTGTTAGATATTGTTATTCTATAGTGTCTGTTTCCATTTATACAAAATTATGGATAGTGTCATATTTTACCATATCTGATCATTTGCACAAATGATAAAATTTAATCTTTAATATAACATTTTATTCACATCTTTAGAAACCAAAATTTCTTCACCACTCTAGGTGTTATTTCAAGTCTTCCAATAGCGGAGCCTTTTCGCACTTTTTACCCAAAGTAGCAATCTGCTCAATTCCATATTTAGACAAGAACAATCTAACAGAAATATCCTCAAATAGGTTATCGAAGAAGTTTACATAATACCTTTTCTCGAAAGAGTTCTGTATTCTTCTTGTCGGTTTACTAAAAGTTCCTGACATCATAAGTGAAGGAGCTATATGATCCGAATCGGGATGCTTTTCATGATTATCCACACAATCTGGTTTCAATTCATGAACTGTTCCAATAAAATTTACCATCAATTCTGGAAAAGGTGTCAAATGCTTAGCTTCGCAAAAAGAGACAATGTGCTCTTTGGGAATATATGACAGTGTTTTCTTGGTTACATAGTAGTCATTCGTTTCTGCTGGAGTATTGGAGCTTGAAACTACAATGTCGGGGGTCGTAAATACTTTTTCGTCAAACGCAGACTGTACTGTAGCGTTGTGATATATATAAACAATATCATCAACACCTTGATTACCCTTTTTTGTCGCCTTAAAATAAGAAAAGTTCTTTAGTAGTCCTGTTGGGCTGCATTTGAATTTGAATTTTCCACCCTGCAGGTTTTGTACGTCCAACTTATAACCTTTCTTCTCATAGTATCGGATGACAAAATTATAGCAACTCATCTCAAAATAGTCACTTATCCTTTTTGAATGATCAGCAAGCAATACTTTATATTTGTTTGAAAACTCAGTCAGTTCATTTTCAAAGTCTGACTGTGCTTTAAATGGAGTTGTCTTCTTCATATTCCTTTTTATAAAACAAATCCTTACAATTTCTCATAAACTGGATGGTCTCAGAGAACTCAAAGAATTCAGGTGTCAACCGATACTTTTCTTGAATCTGTTCAAATTCGATTACAGCAGAAAGAATAAGTCTTTGTTGCTTACTGTCCAATATCGTTTCCCCAATTTTTATTGCGCATTCATTTTCCATGCTGGAAGTATTACGATTAACAGATTTATAGAAAGATACAGCACCCTGCATGTGTCCCATTACATGCCTGTAGAATATACTAATTGCCAACAAAGCCTCTACTGTGGATACATAGCTTTGAAGCATCTGATAATGATTCTCAGCATTAGCCCATATCCGGTCAATCTCCTTTCTTCTACTATCATACTCAAGGTAGATAGGGCGAGTAACATTGCCTGGCAATCTGCTAGTCAATATGTTTATAATAGGTGGTTGTCCCATATATTACGATTTTTCTATCAATAATAGCTGAATTATTATCCAAGTATAAAAATATTTTTAAGGGCATAATACATTCATCAGCAGATATATTGTTGAAATATTTGTCATCCTATAAATCTCATTCTAGAAATAGAAAAATCCATTTATTGTGTTTAGCGACATACAAATATTACCAAATTAAACATCATATTTTTTCTACTTTCCAAATCTTCCTCAATTCATCACAATCAATTTTGTCAAATCGATCTTGCTGGATAGCAACACATAACATATATCGAGGCCGGCTCATACCTACATATGCGACTCTTAAGTTTTTGAGTGTATCCGCATCTGTTCCTGTATAAGCAACACCTTTAAATTGTTCTGCTAAGCGGTCTGATTCATGATATCTATTGTAAAATGTTTCCAGATAGAGTGTCGCAGCATGAGTCTCTCCTTTGACAGCATGGACTGTGGATACCTCAATGTCTATTGTACCATTACCACCATGGTAAACATTCCTATGTTCCGTTGCTTGGTCCTTGGGTAGATTTTCGTTTATTGCATTAAAGAAACTGAGTGCATCTGGAGTCTCTTCTTTCCTATATAGGGGCAATATTGTTTCTATAATATATTGATGTATAGTGTTTCTTATTTTGTTTATAACATCGTCTCTATTGCTCTTGGCTATGAGTAAGGCCCAATTCATGACTTCTTTTAGAAAGTTCTCTTTTTGCTCAATATTCGTTGCGGTCAGGAATTCTAAAAAGGAGGTCTTGGTGTAACGTCGATTACCATTTCTTATTTCACATAAATCCAGATATTTTAATATACCTTGAATGATAGATGTGGCATGTTCCTTAATGGTTCCATGGAGATTTTTGAGTATGAATTCATTGAAAGAAACTCCTTCCACTTTAGGTCCTGCATTCTTCTTTTCAAACTGAGGAAAGTATGACTCTATATATCTTTTTTGAGCACTGGCCCCTTTCTTTCCGACCCATCCACAAGCCTTAACATTTATTCTGTGTAGTGGATCTTCTCGTTTCTCTTGATTTGCAATATCCGAGATTGAACGATTATTCATTTCTGGAATCAATGTTGTATTGAGCAGTTCCACATATTTGGGAAGAACAGATAAGGGATCCTTATAAGTAATGATGATAGGGGTTACAGAGGGAATCTCATCATTGCCTACAAGTTTATCATTCGGTACCATGCATAACGATCTCAACGGTTTGGCGATTTTTTCTCCGAACCGGATGCTGTCGTGCATATGTAAGACTTGCTTATCTTTCAATTTGTCATTTTCAGGTCCGCTACATTCGTCTCTCTCATAGATAGCTTGGCAGTAATCTCCAAAACGCTGAATGACCACTTTATTCTCGTCAAATATCTTTTGGATTAAGTCTACTTGTAGGCCGTCACAGTCCTGAACTTCATCAATAAACAAATATTTAAACCTCTTGTCAGAGAAACGGCTGAAATCGAGTTCCTTCTCCCGAATATACCGAAATGCCAGATCATAAGCATCCTGGAAGGATAAAATACCTTCGCTAAACATTTCCTCTTTTATCTTCATATATTCCGCACCGGATGGAGAATTTACTCTTATCGAGCCTGAATCAGTTATAATTTTATTGCTATTCCAATCAACTCTAAACGAAAGAATTAGACTATTCTGAATGCTATTTCCCTTTGTTTGAATCAAAGATCTGTATTCTCTAGGAATTTGGCTCCAATTATAACCTTTTAATTGAAAAATATATTTGTCAACCCTCTTTTTCTTCTTAATAACATTTGCAGCCGTTAGCATATCCACGCCACCTAACATTTCTATTTCAGCAGCATCAATATTATGCTCCTTTGAAATGATTTGTCTATATAACCATCCTTTAAGTTTACTCTTACCGATGGGTAATCTGCTATATTTATTGAGAAACACAGCATTGGCCACATCGTTATCCACATAAGCTATCTGACTACCATAAAAATAATGAAGGGCTGCTGCTGTAACATATTTGTGTAAAAAAGTTTGTATGGTTCCAAAAAAATTAGGATACCGGAAAAGCACATCTGCTTTTGTGCCAAGTTTTGCTTTTATCTCATCGATAGCTACATTTGTATGTGTCAGTACGCATATGCCTTTCCCTTCAGGCAGAGGCATTTTATTGGCAAGAATAATCAATTTTGCCAACAATGTCGTTGTCTTACCACTTCCAGGACATGCCTGAACATAGCAACTGCTATCTTCTTTGATAATATTTACCTTGATAGGATCAAAAGGTTTCTTACCTTTCAAGAGAATATCGTGGGCTATTTTTATTTCTTCATCAGTAGCAAATGGCATAATTTTTCTTTTTAGATTTATTCCGTAACATGTTTGATGGCCTCTACAAGATAATTCAGTTTGTCGTCATTCTCAACGATAGACCTCACTGCGTCTCGACTTACAGTTCCATCTCTAACAGGAGCTAACTCTCCTGCAAGCATCCCTGCTAAATATTGCGCAGTGATGGCTTTACTTACGGTTCCATCATTCAAAGGTTCAAAAATCTTATATCTCTCTTCTTTCGTCGGCCTATGTCTATCTGGATAAACCTCGGTCACCTTTTTCCATAATTTATTCAGAGTATCATTATCTATGTCCGCTTGAGGTTGGGCTTTTTCCATTTGGGCTGCTTTTACCGCTGTAGCCAATAACCTATATAAGCCACTTCCAGCAATCTCATATTCCAGAGTCCATGCTTGTGGCAGGAATATTTTGATTTTATCTGCATTGATGGCATTTTCTAATCGCATTCTCTTTTCTTCTCGAATCCGAGCTAATATATCTCTATTTAAGGCCACCCTTTTATCTTCTATTAGTATAGTCTTCATGCGGTCTATTGTTTCACCAATAGGTTTAAAATTCGCGTTCTTATGCTCCCTAACTTCTTCCTCAAAGGCAGATTTGCTCCCGAAGACAGTTGACATAGCATCATAATCTACTTCGGTTGAAATTTTCTCTAACTCAGGCCTTAGATCATCTCTCAACCAATATTTCGGAGTTTTTCGATTTTTACTATTGTCATCGTAATATTCAAGAGCTCTGACATCAAGATCAGAAATAACAGCTATAGGCATTCCAAATGATTTTCCATCTTTGCGCTTGAATATATTGACATATCTTTTATATGCTGTACTTCCCACGTTCACAACGGATACACCATACTGATAAAGATTCTTCCCAATTAATTGGGCTATAGCAGGTATTAACAGATTTTCTGCATCACCCTCCACCATGATTAGCCCTCTGGCAAAGAATAAGTTGGCTTTTGTTGCATCGAGGAATCTTTCTAAAAATTTGTAGTCGGCTGGCTTCATTTTTGTATATTCTGATGACATGGGAAATGCATCATTACCTTTCAGCACAATCATATTCGCCAACTTTATCTTCGATGCCAATGTAATGCTATGGGTTGAAAGGATAAATTGCTCATTTTTCTCTTGGGAAGAAATATATTCAATCAGTCTCAATTGATATTGAGGATGAAGGTGAGCCTCCAATTCTTCCACAAGAGCTAATTTCAATCCTTTCTTCTGGTTGTTAAAGAGCAGCATTTCAGCTGCTATGCATAGTAAGTTGAGAGTCCCAAGCCCCGATTTATTACCTTCCATAATCAAATCGAGTAGTCTCAATATTTCTGTCAGTTCCCCTCCTGTCAGTTTAACCTCAGCTTTCCGCGGGTCACCTTTCAACAGAAAATGATCTTTTAGGAAACTGTTGATTTCGTCTGTTATGTTTTGACCTTTACCTCCAACCTTGAAATAGTTATCTATTTTACTTTTCAGATGTTCGTAATCTGTTTCAAGTTGATGTTTTGTGAAGTTGCCTTGCGTGTCTTTCCCCGTTTTGAAAAGTTCATGTGCACCCAGTATCTGTGCCAGCCTTGACTTGTACCCGTGAGTCATGTCTGTGAGCGCATCCCTAAGTGGCTTAAAATATACTACTTTTAGAAGTTCCCTCGCTTCAGAATCCATTCTATCAGTTTGACCTTCGGTCCCTGCGGAGAACGTCGGCATTATTACGTTATCTTTTCGCTTAACGTATAGCCATACTTTTAGCAAATATTTTGTCTTGTCTTTGCTCCACGACAACCATTCCCAAAATAAGCCAGCGTCTTGCTCATCTACCCCGTCAAATACACATTCTATTTTAAACTCATCTTTTCTGTTTCCATCAAGATCTTGATAGAAATCTTTGTCCTCAAATTGAATAAATTCTCCGCTCTGAGTTCTTAACACATAACGAATGGCATCCACAATAGCTGTTTTACCTGAATCATTCTCTCCTATCAGGACATTCACTCCTTTTTGAAAATGAATTTCTAATCCAGGCTTTCCATCAGCCATAGCACAATATTTTCTAAAATTCCAAAGTCTAAGTGTTGAAAGGTACATTATTTTCTACTTTACTGTATTTTATATTAATAATCATCTCTGTCCACTTTCAGTTCATTTGCTAGGATCTCCCCAAAGATGATCAATATACGCCTCATCTGTCTAAAATGGCATCAGACAAACATCCTAAATATCCTTAGCGGAAGACATGCATTGTTGGCTAGATAGCTTCATAACTTATTCTTTTTTGGATGCTCTTTCCCGTTTCTTAAGGCTCAAATCCTGCAAGGCCTTTCCCATTGCATCTTCTTTGGCAAGGAGAAGTATGTCATTATCCAGTTGAAGCGCATAGAGAACTCTGAGATAAATGCCGATAGCTACTGTCGGTGCACCCTTTTCAATCCGGCCAACCGTAAGCGGTGAACAGGTTGCACGTTCGGCGACCTGAGCCATGCTAAGATTCCTGCGCAGTCTAGCCAGTTTTATCTGTTCTCCCACAATCTGCATCTTCTGCTCCAGTTTTCCGGACAATTTGGTTCCCATGGTACTTTTTGTCATAGCTCAACATATCATATAATATGCAAATGTACTACTTTTTGTATATTTAATGATGAGTTATGGAAAAATCGCAAGAATAGAAGATATGATATTTAGTAGTTCTACACTTTTTCAAGCGAATAAATCGGATTCGTCACACTTTTTCCAACGAATCCGGCTCCATTTATACACTTTTCCATCAAAATTGAGGCTTCAGAACTACACTTTTCCATGATATCAGCACCTTTACTTTATCCCCGTATTCATATATACGTTCATTAAAGTAAAGTCAAAATAAGGGATGAAAAGAGATGGCTGCGCCATTTCAAATGGACTCAGCCATTTTTCTTTTGGCTGCAAATCTTATAAGCAATCCGGATATGAAGGACCGTCCCCAACGGCCACTCCAATCAAGCTCCAAATACATCACTTGGGCTCCGAAAATATCCGTGAATCCATACTCGATTTTACAGCCCGTTTTGGCGAAATAAACCCCGACATGCTCTATCTTTGCAGATGAGGTCAGTCGGTGCTCAAAAGGGCCGTTTTTGCCTCTTTCCCCTCTGTTCGGAGGAAGTCGATGAAAAAAAACGTTAAATCTTCGATTTTTCGCAAAAAAACAAGTAAATTTTTGAGTAGTCTACCTTTTAAGACGTAAACCATTGATAATCAATGAGAATATGATGATGCATCGAAAATGAATTGATAAAACGTGAAAATCAAATAGAGGTTTTCAAATCAAATCTAAAAGAAATACTAAAAAGGGAGCATGTTGATTCCTTGTTGGAAATATGGAAGAATATCATGAGCGAAGTAATAAAAGAAGAAGTAATAACAAGTTTCTATCATAAGAATAATGGAGAATATGAATTGTGTAATGAAACAATAGACAGGTTCTGTATGTGTATGAGTTCAGGCGAATCCATATTTGTATATGCATTAACGGAGATTATTGCCAACATACGCTTTGATTCACTTATCATAAGTGACGAACCGGAACAACATCTGCACCCACATTCCATAATGGCTCTTGTACGAGCCATAACCAATGTATTGACAAAATTCCAATCTTATGCTATCATCGCTACTCATTCCCCTCTTGTCGTTCGCGAATTGATGTCAGATAACGTATTTGTATTCAAGAGAACAGAAGATTCGCTATATGCTGCTAAAATAGGAATTGAATGTTTTGGCGAAGATATATCTGTGCTGACAGATGTCGTATTCGGAAATCTAAATGAAGATAAGACGTATGAGCATATAGTAAATGAAATTGTCAAAAGCTGTAATTATGACTATGAAAAAGCATTAAATGAGATTAGAGGTGAACATAATGAACTAAGTCTTGACCTAAAAATGCTGGTACGTACAATTATAAATAATAATGCAAAGCTATGAGAAAATTGACGCCCATAACAGATGATCCAATTTCGTTTATAAATTCTGTGATAAATAGAACCAAAAAACGCAAGGATGATGATAATTATGATGAAGGACATAAGTTCAAAGATCGATGCAATGCTCAAGTTGCTGCACATAAGAATTATATAGAAAAATACAAAATAGAGTTTGATAAGGATACTCTGAAAAACCTTGTTGGAAGGCATCCAAATCTTACTGATACAGAAAAGCAAGAGTTCCAAAGTCTCTATTCGTATAATAAAAATCCAATAAAAAGGTTACGGAATCAAGTTCTAACAGAAAATGGCTATTTAAATGAGTTCTGTCCCTTGTGTGGTGTAAATCTTGTTAATACCATAGATCATTATATTCCACAGGAAGACTATCCCCTTTTTGTTGTACATCCGCTTAATTTGATACCCAGTTGTACTCAGTGTAATGGAAGAAAGAGTGATACGATACTGGAAAATGGAATACGAAAATTCTGGAATGCTTATTTGGATATACCTCCAGAAGACCAATACTTGAAATGTGATGTTAAAATAGGATTGAACGGAATTGTAGACGTAGATTTTCGATTAGAGCAAGGGAAAATACCTGATAAACAATTTCGTCTTTTGGAGCATACAATGGGAAATGACGGACAAAAGGTACTTTCTGTATATAAAGCAACCAGTGGGAAAATTATAATGAATTTCATAAGAACCGTTGTGAAGTATGTAAAGAACAATTCCCCAATGAGAACATTTGGAGATTGCCTTAAGGACTTGAGCGATATAATAGAAGATGATTTTGAAGTGAACGATTACGAATGTGTGATAAAACAAGCATTAATAAACTCTCCTATATTTCATAATAATTTGAAAGAAACTCTTGCGAAGGAGAATGTGCATTTCGTGGAATGAGTACTCAATTATAATTAAGAGGATAATTTTTAAGCAAATGACATCCTAACAAAATATGGGAAATGACATAACGTATGTTAAAGCAGGTGAAGGTGTATATTAAATGCCTATTCACGTAAGATTGTCGGTTGTAGGTCCGTTTATCCGCTTCAGACCCTAAAAATAGCTTTAGCAGCCTAGATGAGCGGAATCCTCTAGGCTGATTCATTATTCGTATAGAGGTCGTCAAATTTAGTAGCGCATACATGAACCTAAAAAAGTTTGTGATTTCCATTAGCATAATACAAAGTAGTGATTAGCTTTTGAAAATGTAATGCGGGACATGCCAATATTGGCATAAAAACAAGAATAGGCTTTATAAGATTAAAATAAACCAACAAAAACCTCATCATAACCATGTTTCAAATTATGATGAGGTTCTTTATCTTATAATATGTATGTTTTGACAGGTGGTGTTTCTTCATCAACGACATTGATTAATTTCTGGGATAAAGACACAACCTCCATTGCATAATTTTTGTACCTTGCATGTCGAACAATTATTGTTTTTGATTCTTTCTCTGTGAGCCACAAGATACTGTTTAAAAAAGTGTGTCTGAGATAGGATAATAAAAAAATCTACAGATTTTTTAGATTTGTAAAAGCAAAACAAACAAAACCTAAAAAAGAGTAGACTTTATGGATTTCACAAAGGAACAACTTTCCGAGCTAATATGCAAGCATACGAAAAAAGAAAACGGATTACAAGATCTGTTGGAGATAATGCTTGAGAGCCTCATGGTGTCAGAACGCAGGAGTATCTTCAGGAAGAAGGCATAGCCGGCAACAAGTGCAACGGCTACCGTCCCGGCAGGACATACGGTCATGGCCGGACACTGACATTCCGTATACCTCGTGACCGATACGGCAACTTCCATCCCCGCATACTGACCATACTGCGCGATCAGGAGGAAGAGTGTGAACGTCTTGCCGGCACGTTGTATACCAAAGGCCTGACGCAGGAACAGGTCGGGAAAGTGTTCAACGATATCTATGGGGAGCACTACAGCAAGGCTTGCATATCGAGGATGCTTGACTATATGCGCCGTGATGTCACCGAGTGGCTTGAACGCTCTCTGGAGAGCTATTATCCTGTAGTGTTCATCAACTGCGTCCATATCAAGATCCACCGCAAGCGCAGCGTTGATACGGAAGCTTTCTATGTCATCCTTGCCGTCAAGGAGGACAAGACCAGGGAGGTTCTCGGCATCTCTCCCCAGCCAACGGAAAGCGCCCTTGGCTGGGGAGAGATGCTCAATGACCTTTATGAGAGAGGTGTCTCGAAAATAGGGCTCATATGTGCGAATGGTCTCAAGGGACTTGATGATGTCATCAGCGAAGTATTTCCCGGCACCAGCCTCCAAAGAAGCACCACCCACTTGAAGCGCAACATACTGAGCGATGTCCGCAACGGTGCCAAGGAGGATGTTGCTGACGACCTGAGACAGGTCTTCCGCACAGGAGACAGAAACTATACCGTGGAACAGGCCTGGGATGAGTGGCAGCAGTTCTGTGCTAAATGGGGCAGGTATTACAGAAGTATCAGGAGACGCGGTGAGGATGCTTCCTACAAGGCGTATTTCACTTACCTGAATTACGACCACCGCATCCAGTCCATGATCTGTCTCTTATACACATCTGACGCTGCCGACGATCGCATAAGTG
>ENA-OZDX01000462-OZDX01000462.1-human-gut-metagenome-genome-assembly--contig:-NODE-462-length-22062-cov-8.283137_pt1 | contig 22062 bp, 20 predicted proteins | sample MGYA00245062_ERZ653597 | MGnify/ENA primary metagenome ERZ653597 (study PRJEB26926, sample SAMN06165186) | human gut metagenome | biome: ENVO:00009003; feature: ENVO:2100002; material: ENVO:00002003...
TAAGATTTTTCACACGCAAGATTTGTGCTTACGCACAAACTTGAGATGCGCAAAAGACAGCGCAAGAATGGAGATTAATTTGAAAAAGTACATTGCGGCAATAGGGATATGTTTTATGGCACTGGGGGCGGCATGCATTATGAAAACGGATCCTGAGGAGGTGCGAGAAGAGCTGCCAGAACTTATCATCGGAAGTGATAATTATGAGCCATATAATTATCTGGATGACGATGGAAAGCCGGTAGGTATTGATGTGGAACTGGCGGAGGCGGTGTGTGAACAGTTAGGATACACACCGGTATTTCAATATATCGTATGGGATAAAAAGGATGAATATCTGGACAATGGGAAGGTGGACTGTCTGTGGGGAAGCTTTACCATGAATGGCAGGGAGGATGAGTATCAGTGGGCTGGCCCATACCTTTACAGCAGACAGGTGATTGCAGTGCGGACGGACAGCAAAATCAGAAACATATCCGATCTTGCAGGGAAAAGGGTTGCAGTACAGGCGACAACAAAACCGGAGGAGGTTCTGTTAGAGAGAAGTGATCCGAGAGTCCCGGAGGTGGATATGGTGTATAGTCTGTCCGGCATGGACGAGATCTATGCAAGCCTCAGGAAAGGGTATGTGGATGCGATCACAGGACATGAAAGTGCGCTTGAGAGATTTGTTGGGAATGCACCGGATATGTATGCCATACTGGATGAAAGTCTGTATATTTCAGAACTGGGAGTTGCTTTCAAAAATGACACTCATCAGGATCTGGCAAAAAAAATGACACAGATTTTAAAAGAGATGCAGGATGATGGAACACTCCGGGACATGGTAGAAAAATACGGATTGGATGCCGAAAAAGCACTGGGGGTCACAAATGCTGAATAATGAAAAGATAACAAAGATCATCGCCCGCAGATATATATGGCTGCCATTTTTGATGGGAGTGCTTTTAGGGATAGTATGTTTTGTGGTATTTACCGGGTATGACCGGATGAAAATTGAGAAAATTGCAGATGAAACACTCGATTTTATGCAGGACCGTGTCAAAAAATATGATGACTACAAAAATAATGATAAAGTAAAGAGTCTTTATCGTCTGGCAGATAAGACATTGGAGCTGGATCAGCGGTTGGAAGAGAAAGATGCAGATCAGGAAGAACTGGTCGAACGCTATATGAAAGATCAGAGATTAGATGGTGTTCTGCTTATAGACGAAAATCTGAATTGTGTGTATCAGGCAGAAGATGTTGGAAAGATGGATACATTCTGGCAGGAACAGATGAGTGAACCGGCAGTAAAAAATATGTTGGAGCAGCCGCGGAAAACATATATCACACGGCTTGATAAAGAGGGGAAAAACTATGATTTTGCGGTGGTATCCAGGACAGACGGCAAAGGGCTTGTCGCCGCTTATATAGAAAAAAACATGGAAGACAACGGTGATATTTCCATCTACTCGCTGTTTACCGGATTTACATTTGATATGAATGGTATCGTTGCGGTGACAGACGACAAACAAGTGCTTAGTTCCAATTCGGAGAAACTGCTTTCTGTGAAGCCGGGGGAGTATCGTGATATTTTTACACCGGACATATATACAGGGGATGAGCACAGGATGATCCATCTGGAAAGTACGGGAGGCAGCTGGTATGGGGAGATCAAGCAGATGAAAGATTATACACTTTATGCATTTTTCCCCGAAACTGCGATATATGCACTGCGTACAAAGGTTGTGATCGGTACCATGGGTGTATACATATTGTGCTGGATGACATTTATGCTGGTACGGGGGTATGTGGCGGAATCGAATATGCGCCAGATGGAAAAACAGTATCATATCATCCAATCTGTCAGCAGTGTATTTTCTATCTGTATGCTGTTAGATCTCAAAAAGAATACATGGGAAATGATCAAAGCATCTGACCAGATTCGAAAAATGACCGGCAATGAGACAAACACTGCTAACATGATGAAATTTTTCTGTAAAAATACAGTTGCGCAGTCAGAACGGCAGAAATTTTGGGACTTTGTAAACCCTGATACACTTGCAGAGCGGCTGCAGGGAAAAGATTATATCAATTGCCAGACCGAAATCGGAAAGGGAGAATGGTTCAGCATCATGCTGGTGCCGCAGCATCATGACGCACATGGCAATGTTGAGGCGGCGCTTTTTCTGAGCAGAAATATTACCGACGAAAAAATGCGTGAGATGGACTATCAGAAAAAACTGGAAAAATCGGTGGAACAGGCAGAGCAGGCAAACATTGCGAAAACGGATTTCTTACGGCGGATGAGCCACGATATCCGCACACCGATCAATGGGATACGCGGAATGGTGGATATCTGTCGGTATTATATCGGAAATCCCAAAAAACAGGAGGAGTGTCTGGATAAGATTCTGCTTTCATCCACCTTTCTGATGGAGCTGGTCAATGATGTTCTGGATATGAATAAACTGGAATCCGGGCAGATTAAGCTGGAGGAAAAGCCATTTTCCATTTCTGAAATATTAAAAGAAGTGGAGACAGTAGTCGGGATGGCGGCAACTGAACATGGAATCACGCTGACGGTAAAAAAAGGAGAGATCAACCATGAAAATTTGCTTGGAAGCTCTCTTCATGTCCGGCAGATCTTACAAAATATTACTTCAAATGCGGTAAAATACAATAAACCAAATGGAAAAGTGATTTTGGAGTGCCGGGAGCTGCCGCCGAAAAATGAAAAAGCCGTGTTTGAGTTTGTGTGTACCGATAATGGGATCGGGATGAGCCCGGAATTTCAGGAACATGCATTTGAACCGTTTGTGCAGGAAAACAGTTCAGCACGCACTTCCTATACCGGAACCGGACTTGGACTTGCAATCGTAAAGAAACTGGTAGAACAGATGGAAGGAACGATCCACTTCGTGAGTGAGCCTGGAAAAGGCACCCGGTTTACACTTGTGATCCCGTTTCTGCCGGATGACAGCATCGAAATGCAGACGGAACAGACACAAAGTGCCGGTGCAGTACAGGGAATTGAAAATGATAAAATACTGTTGGTGGAAGATTATGAGATAAATATGGAAATCGCCCGGTTTGTGCTGGAAAATGAGGGGGCACAGGTACAGGAGGCATGGAATGGCAAAGAAGCTGTTGATCTGTTTGCAGCATCAGAACCGGGTGGATATGATGTGATTCTGATGGATCTGATGATGCCTGTTATGGGCGGTCTGGAGGCAGCGCAGTGCATCCGGAAACTGGAGAGAGAAGATGCAAAAACCGTTCCGATCATCGCGATGACAGCAAATGCATTTGCAGATGATGAGGAGCGGAGTCTGGCAGCCGGCATGGATGCGCACATCTCCAAACCATTGGATGCAGAAAAACTCATTCAGGTAATTTCTGATATATGCAAAAAGCGGAAAGAGCATGCAAAAGGAGATGCAGATATCTGATCTCTGATGTCCGAAAAAAATGCAGTTCCGATTTGCACAAAGGTACTTTATTATCAGTAAGAGATGTAGTATACTTCTTCTGCGAAATATACAAAGAGTGAGGACAAAAGAAATGCAGAAGAATCTTGGAAAGATCAAACGTACCGTGGAAGAGTATGTGGTGCTGACTGTTGCAACACTGATTCTTGTTGTGGGAGTGTATGTATTTAAATTTCCAAATAATTTTTCGTTTGGCGGAGTAACCGGTCTGGCAGTCGTGCTGGGTGCCGTACTTCCGACATCTCCGGGAAATCTTACCTTTATCATCAATATGCTGTTGCTGGTACTTGGATTTATATTCCTTGGAAGAGGATTTGGAGTCAAAACTGTTTACGTCAGTGTACTGACATCGGTTGGGTTAAGCTTTGCGGAGCGGGTGTTTCCGATGGATGCGCCTCTGACCGGACAGCCGGTATTAGAGCTTATCTATGCGATCGTACTGCCGGCATTTTCCGCGGCAATTCTGTTTAATATCGGAGCGTCCGGCGGCGGAACGGATATCGTGGCAATGATCTTAAAGAAATATACGAAGCTGAACATTGGAGCAGCATTATTTTTAGTGGATCTTGGAATCGTCGTTGCATCCTGTCTTGTATTTGATGCGCAGACAGGTCTTTGTTCCATGTGCGGTCTTCTGGCAAAATCTCTGGTAGTCGATAATGTGATCGAGAGTATCAACCTGTGCAAGTATTTTACGATTATATGCAACGATCCGGAGCCAATCTGTGAATTTATCACAAAAGAATTAAACCGCAGTGCTACGGTTTATCAGGCAGAAGGTGCTTACCAGCACAATCAGAAGACGGTGATCTTAACGGTCATGAAGCGGAGTCAGGCGGTAGAACTTCGTAATTATATCCGTATGAACCAGCCATCTGCGTTTATTGCAATCACAAACAGCAGTGAGATTATCGGAAAGGGTTTCCGTGGTTTCAACTAAGGTTTGGTTGCGGGAATGAGAAGTCTATTATATAATATAGAGAGTGGGTTGCGTATGTGAAAAGTTATGCATATCTGAAGATGGTATGAGTACAAAACCGTGATGCAGCTATTTTATAAGATAAGAAATGGAGAAGCGAATGAAAATTTGGGAAGATGATAATCAGAAATACATCAAGGCGATGATGGAGAAAAATACCACAGAGCAGAATGAGAAACTGACAAAGCGATTAGAGGAGATTGATTTTTCAGTGTTAGAACACATTGAAAGAAAAGAAACTGTCAATGAGCGCGGTGTATTTGCTCCGTTAGATGCAGTGGAAGTTAGCGAAATCGAGGCAAGAGGGGCTGAATTCAAAGGACTCGGTTTAAAGGCGATCCGTGAGGGAAAAGTCGGTGCGGTGCTTTTAGCGGGCGGACAGGGAACCCGCCTTGGACTTGACCGGCCAAAGGGAACATTAAATATCGGAGTGGCCAAAGAGTTATATTTATTTGAGCAGCTGCTTCGCAATCTGATGGACGTGACAGATGAGGCAGGAGTATATGTACCGCTTTATATTATGACAAGCAATATCAACAACGCAGATACGACAGCTTTTTTTGAGGAACATGATTACTTTGGTTATCCGAAAGATTATGTGAAATTTTTCGTACAGGAAATGGTGCCGGCATGCGATTATGAGGGACGGATCTATATGGAATCCCAGACTGAGGTGGCAATGTCTCCAAACGGCAACGGCGGCTGGTTTTCATCTATGGTAAATGCAGGACTTCTTTCTGATATCAAAGAAAGAGGTATTGAATGGATCAACGTATTTGCCGTAGATAACTGCTTACAGCGCATCGCAGACCCGATGTTTGTCGGCGCAACCATCGCTTACGGATGCGAGAGTGGTGCAAAAGTAGTACGAAAAGCTGCACCGGACGAACGTGTCGGTGTACTCTGTACGGAAGATGGCAAACCTTCGATCGCAGAATACTACGAGATGACAGAGGAGATGGCAACGGCGCGCAAAGAAAACGGTGATTTAAAATACGGTTTTGGCGTAATCTTAAACTATCTGTTCTCAGAAAAGAAATTAGAGCAGATCGCAGACGCAAGAATGCCGATCCATGTGGTAGAGAAAAAGATCCCATACATGGATGTGGACGGCACATTTGTGAAACCGGAGCAGCCAAATGGATACAAATTCGAGACACTGGTGCTTGATATGGTGCACATGATGGATGACTGTATTCCATATGAGGTAGTGCGTGAGAGAGAATTTGCGCCGATCAAAAACCTTCACGGCGTAGATTCCTTAGATTCTGCAAGAGAGCTGATGAAAGGCTGCGGCATCGAATTATAGAAAATAGAACCCTGTTTTTAAATTGTTTATAAATATTTCATACAGACTTTATGCCGTTTCTGGCGGTATCTGTTATACTAATATTTATAGTGAGAGACAGTTACGCTCAACAGATGCTATGCGAAAAGACGGCGTGACAATGAAGAAGAAAACAATTTAGAAACGGGGTTTTTTGTTATGATACAGAGACAGACACTTGTACAGGATGAGAAACAGCAGGAGCAGTATGAGGCTTCTGTGGAGGTGGAAGATGCAGAAGAAACAGCGGATGCAGCGCAGGAAAACAGTCTGATGTTGGTGCGCGGCATGGTCGATGATGACATGGAGCATATCGCGGATATGAAGGAGCAGTTTTCCCAGACGATTGATCCGATCCTGCGCATGTACAACGCAGCGATGTGCGCGACGACCGCGCGCCTTGAGATCATAGAGGATGAGTTTAAATACCGCAAACTGCGCTGCCCGATCCATCACATCGACACGCGGCTGAAATCGGCGAAAAGCATTCTGGGAAAGCTTCAGAAAAAGAATCTTGATCTGACACTCAGCGCAGCGTGCAACAATATTTACGATATCGCCGGAGTGCGCGTAGTCTGTTCCTATATCAAGGATGTATATCTGATCCGTGACCGCCTGATGGCGCAGGATGACATACATATCATGGAGATCAAAGATTATATCGAGCAGCCGAAAGGCAACGGTTACCGCAGCCTGCACATCATTATCCGTGTGCCGGTCTATTTTATGAACAAAAAACAGATGGTGCCGGTTGAACTGCAGATCCGCACCCTTGCGATGGATCTCTGGGCGAGCCTGGAGCACGACATCAAGTACAAGTCGCTCTATCAGGATGTCACGATGGATTTCTCGGATGAGTTAAAAGAATGCAGCCGCCTGATCTATGAGGCAGAGGAGAAGATGGAAGTCATGAATGCGGCGTTAGAGGAGTGAGACGGAAATTATTTTATGGACAGAATTTTCAGGATAAAAAATAATGGAGCTGTGGATGATAAATATTTTGTATTGGAATGCGGGAATACGGACAGAGGAAGACAGGCACAGTATACGGGGAGAAAATGTCAGACAAAAAATAATAGAACTGATATTAGAAAATAACATAGACATTGTGATTTTGGCTGAATATACTTTTGATATGAAGCTTATGTGCGATATGCTTTCAGTGAATGGACAGGATTTTAAAACTGCACCTGTTCCAGAAGACAGCAGGGCAAAAATGCTCGTAAGTATGAAGTTTAATGTAGAATTGATCAGGGATTCAAAATATTATTTTATATGTTCCATAAACAATGCATTAACAGACTTTTTGATTGCGGGGTTACATTTTCCAAGTAAGCGATATGCTGAAAACAGAGACAGGGAAATTGTGGCAGAACAGTTTATGGATGCATTGTGTGAGGCACAAAGTGAAGCGGAACATAAAAAGGTTATCATAGCAGGGGACTTTAATGCTGATCCGTTTGAAGAGGTAATGTTAAAAGCGAATTATTTTCATGCTTTGCCATATGCTGACATTGTCGAAAATAAGCGTGAGAGAGACGTATATGGGAAAAACTATCAGATGTTTTATAACCCCATGTGGAATTTTTTTGGTGATTTGAATACACCTCACAGCACATGCTATTATGATTCGGGAGGTGCATTCAATTTTTACAAACATATTTTTGATCAGGTTATTGTCAGTGCTGATATGGTAAAATATTTTGATAAAGATAATCTGAAGATTGTGGCAGAAACAAGCAGTGGTGTTTTAGCAGATGGTAAAGGGATACCGAACCGGAAAGAATATAGCGATCACCTGCCGATCGTATTTGGTATTAAGGAGGATGCATGATGCAGAATTTATGGAGAGTACAAACAGAAAAGAAGATACACACACCGCACGATATCATAAGTGAGCAATGTAAATATTTGTTTGAAATGACAGATGGAAAAGTGATTGCAAGGATTTCGCCTTATAAGGGGGATTATAAAAGTTATTCTAGACCAAATGGACTGGAACTGGCAGGGAGTTTTTTTGAGCAGGATAATGGCTTTGACGTGCAAAATATTTTAGGTGATCAACAGAGCAAATTTATTTATGAATTTTATATAACAGCAAAAGCGGCACCAAAATATAAATACAGGATTATGTTTGTCGCTTTTGGCATATCGGTATATCCTGTGGAAGTATCATTGGAAAAGTCCATAGCTGACGAAATTGGAATGGATAAAAGTGAGTTTACGCTTTCCTCAGAGGAAGAAGTTATAAATTTAGTGGGGAAGGTTCTCGGTTCAGAGCGAATCAGTGCGGTTGTATCAAATTTGATCAATATAGAATGACACTAAATCATACACTCTTAAAATAATGATGTTGGGGGCAAATAGTGCATTCACAACATAACGACTGGCAAATTGCACAAAGCCGAGACTGCTTTTGTGACTTTGGGAGAAAATTAGTAAATCTTAGACTGCCTGGTAATACACAGTGATGTTCTGCCACGGATGGCAGAACAAGGCAGCATCGAGTTATGGAGGACTCGTTGTTGCCGTTCACGTCACTCTGAGAAAACCTGACTCAGGCAGGCTTAGATTTTCTTATTTTCGTACAACGGAACAAAACAGACACGGCTTTGTGCAATTTGTCAATCAAGAAGTTTAAATGCACTATCTGCCCCCAACATCAAAATAATAGAAAAATTAAAAAAAAGTTATTGACAAATAACCAAAGTTAGTGTAATCTAACTATCAGAAAAGGAAATGAGTTCTAGCAACTCTTTCTTTTTTAAACAGGAGTTAGGATAAACTAACTATATATGTTAAAACAATGGATCGAGAGATCTGTTGTTCTATGGGAGATGACCATGAGCAGGGAAGTGTTAGAGATTCTGGAGAAGATGGATAAAAAAGAATTAAAGACTCAACTGGCACTGCAATGTGCCCCGCTTCTTACGGGAATCAAACTGTCAAATCTTCTTACGGTGACAAAGAGCAACGAAGAAGATGTGAAAGATTTGTTCCGTAATACAGAAATTACTGTACATACACTCTACCAGACAAAACATCGTACAATATTCCTGCTTTTTCGTGAAAAACAACTACTCGCTTATCTGAACGAAGAAGATGTGAAGGAAACGATGAGATTGTTTGGGTATCAGACATTACGCCTTATCGACATTTTTGAAAAACTGTGTGCCCGCTATCAAAAATATATGAAGGATCATCTGTCTTTTCCACATGAGCTTGGACTGCTCTTGGGTTATCCTGTAGAAGATGTGTTAGGTTTTATCCGAAACGAGGGACGCAATTACCTATATTGCGGTTACTGGAAAGTATATGGAGATGTGGATGCGGCAAGAATAACATTTGACCGCTACAATCAGGCAAAGGAAGACGCGATCCGCCTGATATCGTCCGGCATGGAAATCCATGAACTTCTGCTTTACGGCAAGATGTTAGAGTCTGCCTAGATGGACTCATGATAACAGAATGTTTACAAAAGCATATTCTATCATTTGATGTATGACTGGATTTTCAGATGAAAGTAAATAAGATAAAAACGGAAAACACCCGGCTTGATGCGGCAAAGGCGTCGTGCGAGACCAGGAATCCGTTTGTATAAAATGAATGTGCAAAAATAAGCACAGGAATGGAGGAAATATGAGCAAGATTATCGTGGCATACTGGTCCCAGACGGGAAATACGGAAGCAATGGCAAATGCAGTTGGAGAGGGAATCAAGGCAGCAGGCGGAGAGGCAGACGTTGTTCCGGTATCTGCAGTATCCGTAGATGAGTTAAAAGCTGCATCCTCATTTGCATTAGGCTGCCCGGCAATGGGAGCTGAAGTATTAGAGGAGAGCGAGATGGAGCCTTTCGTAGAAGAGGTAGAAGGCTTTGCAGCAGGCAAAAAGATTGCTTTATTCGGTTCTTACGGATGGGGTGACGGACAGTGGATGCGCGACTGGGAAGAACGCATGAATGCAGCAGGAGCAACTGTTGTAAATGGTGAAGGTGTGATCGCACATGAAGCACCGGACGCTGAAGCATTAGAAGCGTGCAGAAGTCTTGGAAAAGCGCTTATATAAAAGAACATAAAAAGTAAGGTTCAGAGAAATCAGAATAATAAGTCAGGCAGGTCGGATACGACCTGCCTGTTTGTGTTAGGTTGAATTTATCCTAAAAAATGTGTATACTATTGTAAAAAGATTATGGAGGTGTTCAAATGACTATAGATACAAATACAATGGTTTCAATTTCCGAAGCAAACCAGAATTTTTCTAAGGTTGCACGACTGGTAGATGAATGCGGTTCAGCAGTAATTTTGAAAAACAATGTACCAAGATACCTTGTTATAGACTTTAGTAAAGCGGATAAAGATATGATAGCATCTGATGATGATGTATTGAGTATTTCGAAGCAGCTTATGGAACAGAATAGGGAAGCATATGAGGTGCTGGCTAAATGAAAAAATTGAGCAAAGAGCAGATCCTTATGCTTCATACTCAATTAATTCAGCAGACTGGTGGAAGCGATGGAGTCAGAGATTATAATTTATTGGACTCGGCTTTGGAAACGCCTTTTCAATCCTTTGGAGGGGACGAATTATATCCGACAATACAGGCGAAAGCTGCAAGATTAGGATATGGACTGATAAAGAATCATTGTATGATAGATGGTAATAAAAGAATTGGAACACATGCAATGCTTGTATTTCTTGCGTTGAACGGGATAGAACTTAAATATACGCAAAAAGAATTATATGAAACAATTCTTAATGTTGCATCGGGAAGCGTAGATTATAATGGTTTATTGCAATGGGTTCTTAATCATCAAAATTAAATAGTAAAACGGGTATAAGACCGAATATAGAAAATATTGAAATTTTGTGTTCGGTCTATTATTCATGACAATAGCATTGTCCAAGAAGTGCACAATCTATGATTGAAGTTGATAAAATGGGGATTACTATGTTAAAAAAATTTGTAAAGTATGTCTCGCAGAACATGCTTGGCATGGTAGGTATGTCTGTCTATATTCTGGCAGATACCTACTTTATTTCTGTTGCGGTGGGGACGGATGGTATCACCGCACTCAATCTGGTACTGCCGGTCTACAACATGATCTTTGCCATCGGGGCAATGATGGGTGTCGGTTCAGCGATCCGTCTGGTGATCGAGCGGAATCAGGAACATCCGAATGCAGACGGATACTTTTTCCATGCACTGTCATGGGCATTGATTGTTGGTCTGCTTTTTATGTTTGTAGGAATATTTTTCCCGGATAAACTGATTGCCCTGCTTGGCGGGGATGCAGAGATCGTTGCGGTCGGGAAAAATTATACGCGCATTTTTATGAGTTTTGCGCCCTTTTTTATGTGGAATTATATCTGCAATGCATTTGTGCGCAACGATGGGAATCCGTCGATCGCAATGGCTGCGACATTATTCAGCAGTCTGTTCAATATTGTGTTTGACTATGTACTGATGTTCCCACTGGGACTTTCCATGGAAGGAGCTGCGCTTGCAACGGCACTTTCCCCGGTGGTCGGCATCCTGATCTGCTGTATCCATTTCCGCTCGGAAAAATGTACGGTAAAATTTAAGCCGATGCTGCCATCTTTGCGAAAAATACTTTTCTGCTGTCAGTTTGGTGTGTCCTCTTTTGTGGGAGAGATTTCATCCGGTGTGATCACGGTCGTCTTTAATATGATCATCCTTGGACTTGCCGGAAATACCGGAGTGGCGGCTTACGGCGTGGCTGCAAACACATCACTTGTTGCAGTTGCCCTGTTTAACGGAATTGCACAGGGCTCCCAGCCGTTAGTCAGCGAGGCATATGGCAGGGATATTCATAAAGATGTGAAAACTTATTTAAAAATGGCGGTTACGACTGCAGTAGGCGTCTCTGTACTTCTGGTTATTTTTATTTACCTGTTTGCACCTGTGGTGACTGCAGTGTTTAATGGCGAACATAACAGGACGCTTGCTGACTACGCAGAAACCGGACTGCGGATCTATTTTATCGGATTTTTATTTGCCGGGATCAATATCGTAGGGACTGCCATATTAAGTGCTGTCGAATCTACAAAATATGCATTTGCAGCGTCGATTTCCCGAGGTTTTGTGGCGATCATTTTCTTTGCATTTATACTGTCCGCAATATTTGGATTAAACGGGGTATGGATGGCCTTCCCGGCGGCGGAATTTGTGACAATGCTGATCACACTGTGTGGATTGCGGAGAATAAAGTTTGTTGATAAAAATTCTTAACACTTAGAAAATCTCTTGACAAAATACAGATCGTGGTGTAAATTCAAGATACCCAATAGGGGTATATGGTATACAATAAAATGGTAAAACAGTGATAAAAAATCAGGGACAGCACAGACTATACAGACCGGAGGTAGACAGATGGCATGTGAAAAATGCAGCGCAAACGGAGATAATGTGAAGCATAAACAGCGTGAGAGTGCAGAAAAAAAGGCGCTGCTTACGAGACTTTCCCGGATAGAGGGACAGGTGCGGGGAGTGCGTGCCATGGTGGAAGATGACAGATATTGCGTGGATATCGTCACACAGGTATCTGCGATCCAGGCTGCATTAAACGGATTTAACAAGGAGCTGTTAGCACGCCATATTAAAACCTGCGTTTCCGAAGACATCAAAGAAGGCAATGAGCAGGCTGTCGACGAACTCTGTGAACTGTTAAAAAAATTGATGAAATAACGGTTTGTATTTAGAAATGGAGATTGACATGAAGGAAAAGTTTGACGTAACAGGCATGAGCTGTTCGGCATGTTCCTCCCATGTGGAAAAGAGTGTTTCCAAACTGGAGGGCATAAAGACAGTCAGTGTCAACCTGCTGACAAACAGCATGCAGGTCGAGTATGATGAGACAAAGCTTGATACCGGAAAGATTATTGAGGCGGTGGAACATGCCGGATACGGTGCCTCGGTAAAAGAAGACGGAAAAGCAGCAGTAAAGGCGGGGGAGACGGAGGATGCCGTTTCCATCCAGCAGAAGAATATCAAAAACATGAAGACAAGACTGATCATATCCGTGATATTTCTGATACCGCTCATGTATGTGTCGATGGGACATATGATCTACAACGCGCTTGGCGTTCCGATGCCGCCGCTTACCATGAAGTTTTTCCATGGAAGCGAAAATGCAGTCATTTACGCATTTACGCAATTCCTGCTTTTACTTCCGATCCTGTTTGTTAATCAGAAATATTTCCGCAACGGCTTTACAACATTAGCGCGCAGGAGTCCAAACATGGACAGTCTGATCGCAATGGGAGCAACTGCGGCGACGGTATACGGTATCTTCGCGATTTACCGGATCGGCTGGGGATTCCGTATCGGAGACATGGAACTGGTACATCAGTACAGCCATGATCTTTATTTTGAATCCGCCGGAACAATTCTTACGCTGATCACGGTCGGAAAATATCTTGAGACGAAGTCAAAAGGAAAGACGAGTGAGGCAATCACAAAGCTGATGAACTTAGCACCAAAGACAGTGACAGTCGTGCGCGACGGCAAAGAACAGGTCATTGATGCGGCAGATGTGGTGCAGGGGGATATTTTCGTGATCAAGCCGGGAGAGTCGGTTGCGGTGGACGGTGTGATCTTAGAAGGAAAATCCTCTTTTGATGAATCCGCGATCACCGGAGAGAGCATCCCGGTGTTAAAACAGGAAGGCGATAAAGTAATCTCTGCATCCATCAATAAAGCCGGACTGATCCGTGCGCGTGCAACGCGTGTCGGCAAAGATACGACGATCGCACAGATCATCAGTCTTGTGGAGGAAGCATCTTCGAGTAAGGCTCCAATCGCACGTCTGGCCGATAAAATTGCGGGAATCTTTGTCCCGACAGTTATTGGAATCGCGATCGTAACATTTATCTTATGGCTGGCAAGCGGGGTAGATTTTGAGTTTGCAATGTCCTGCGGAATTGCAGTTCTTGTGATCTCCTGTCCGTGTGCACTTGGACTTGCAACACCGGTGGCAATCATGGTTGGAACCGGAAAGGGTGCGGAAAACGGTATCCTGATCAAATCAGGAGAGGCATTAGAGACAGCACATATTGTGGATACCGTTGTAATGGACAAGACCGGAACCATTACTTATGGAAAACCGGTTGTGACGGATATCAGAACCTATGCAGGAATTTCAGAGAACGATCTGCTTAAGATTGCGGGCAGTCTTGAGAAGGGCAGTGAGCATCCGTTAGCGGAAGCGATTGTCTCCGATTGCGGGAAAAAGAACATCGTTCCGGAAAAAGTAAATGACTTTGAAGCGCTGTTTGGAAAAGGAATTAAAGGACGTTTATCTTCCGGCACACTTTACTATGCAGGAAATGAAAAGCTGATGGAAGAGGCACACGTTGCCCTGTCCGGTGAGATAAAAAAAGAGATGGAACAATTTGCAAAACAGGGCAAAACACCGCTTCTGTTTGCAGATGAAACACAGATCATAGGCGTGATCGCCGTTGCGGATGTCGTAAAACCGACCAGCCGTGAAGCGGTCAGACAGTTCAAAGAATACGGAATCCATGTCATCATGTTAACCGGTGACAATGAAGTGACGGCACAGGCGATCAAAGATCAGGTAGGAATTGATGAGGTCATTGCCGGAGTGCTTCCGACACAGAAGGAAGAAAAGATATCCGCCTTAAAGAACAGCGGACATAAAGTTGCAATGATCGGAGACGGTATCAACGATGCGCCGGCGCTTGCTTCCGCAGACGTGGGAATCGCGATCGGGGCAGGTACGGATGTAGCCATTGAGAGCGCGGACATCGTCCTGATGAAAAATGACCTGATCGATGCGGTCGGAGCGATCCGTTTGAGCAAAGCGGTTATCCGAAATATCAAGGAAAATCTGTTCTGGGCATTTTTCTATAACAGCATAGGCATTCCGCTTGCGGCAGGACTTTTATATCCGATTTGGGGATTAAAATTAAACCCGATGTTTGGTGCGGCTGCCATGAGCTTAAGCAGCGTCTGTGTAGTAAGTAATGCACTGCGCCTTAGATGGGTAAAGCTTGGAAAAAAATCTTCATCCGGAAATGAGACAGGTAACATGGAACAGGAGAGTGCGGTCTGTGAAAACAGAGCGGTCACTTCTGAAATAAAAACAAAAAGTGATGTATCAGAAAGCGAGGAACAAACAATGAAAACAACATTAAGTATTGAAGGAATGATGTGCGGACACTGCCAGGCAACCGTTGAGAAGGCTTTAAAAGGAGTACCGGGTGTGTCTGAGGTAGTGGTGAGCTTAGAGGACAAAAATGCAGTTGTTACCGCAGAGAAATCAGTCAGTGCGGATGCATTAAAAGCAGCCGTTGTAGATGCAGGATATGAGGTAACTAACATTCAGTAAGGAATTGTTACGGGCACAGAAATTGTATTTTGCAGATCAAAAAAGATAAGCATAAAAGAGAAGGGGAGGCCGTGGTTACTCGGCTTCCCCTTCTTCTACGATCTGCTCTAACACGCGGATCAGATCCTGCATGTTATTAAGCTCTACATTTCGCTCGAGGATCAGATTTTTCAGATCCGTTGAAAGTGTCTCGAATTTGTCTTTGATTCCAGGTGCTACATAAGATGCCATATGGTCCTCCTTTTATTTCCGGCAGCAGATTTGCCTGCGGGACGTGTAATCTATTGTTTTTGTGTGGTTACCTGTTTATCATGTACAAAAATTTCAAAAAATATGCCGTAAAAAACACTTCTTGTAAAAATCGCCGTTATCCTTTAATATTAAAGAAGGCATATAGCCGTATTGGAACATTATAAATGAAAGAATGGAAACACCATGGATTATTACAGCAGTCAGATCAGTAAATTAATACAGGAATTATCGTCTCTTCCGGGAATCGGTGCAAAATCTGCACAGCGTCTGGCATTTCATATTTTGAATATGCCGGTGGAACAGGTCGAAGAACTTTCGTCTGCGATCGTGGATGCAAGGAAAAATGTCCGTTACTGTAAGGAATGTTTTACCCTGACAGATGATGAACTGTGTCCGATCTGTAAGGATGCCGGACGTAACCACAAGACGATTATGGTTGTGGAAGATACCAGAGATCTTGCAGCATATGAAAAAACCGGCAAATACGACGGGGTTTATCATGTCCTGCATGGGGCAATTTCTCCGATGCTTGGAATCGGACCTGCAGATATCAAGTTAAAAGAGCTGATGCAGCGCCTGCAAAAGGATGTTGACGAGGTGATCATTGCGACAAACTCAAGCCTTGAGGGAGAAACGACGGCGATGTATATCAGCAAACTGATCAAACCTACCGGGATCAAAGTGACAAGGATCGCAAGTGGTGTTCCGGTCGGCGGAGATTTAGAGTATATTGATGAGGTAACACTGCTCCGTGCCTTAGAAGGCAGAACGGAGATTTAATAAAAGGAATAGAAAGGAACATGACTAGACTATGACAAATCTGGAACTTGAAAAAACAGCGAACGAAGTCCGCAAAAGTATTGTAACTGCAGTACACAGCGCAAAAGCCGGACATCCGGGCGGATCACTCTCCGCAGCAGATATCTTTACTTATCTGTATTTTGAGGAGTTAAATATTGATCCGAAGAATCCTAAGATGGCAGACCGCGACCGTTTTGTGCTTTCAAAAGGCCACACGGCGCCGGGACTTTATGCAGTTCTGGCAGAACGTGGATTTTTCCCGAAGGAGGATCTTGTCACACTGCGTCATACAGGCTCTTACCTGCAGGGACATCCGGATATGAAACACATTCCGGGGATTGATATGTCATCCGGTTCTTTGGGACAGGGACTCTCCGCAGCAGCCGGAATGGCAGCAGCCGGAAAGTTTGACAAAAAAGATTACCGTGTCTATGCACTCTGCGGAGACGGCGAGATCCAGGAAGGCCAGATCTGGGAAGCTGCCATGTGGGCAGGATTCCGCAAACTGGACAATCTGGTTGTGATCGTTGACAATAATAACCTTCAGATCGATGGAACTGTTGATGAAGTATGTTCTCCTTACCCGATCGACAAAAAATTTGAGGCATTTAATTTCCATACGATCAATATCAATGGAAATGACTTTGATGAGATTCGTGCTGCATTTAAAGAGGCGCGTGAGACAAAGGGAATGCCGACTGCGATCATTGCAAAGACCGTAAAAGGAAAAGGTGTATCTTTTATGGAAAATGCCGTAGACTGGCATGGAAAAGCTCCAAATGATGCAGAGTATGAGATCGCAATGAAAGACCTTGAGAAAGTGGGGGAAGCATTATGTCAGAAATAAAAAAAATTGCAACAAGAGAAAGCTATGGAAATGCTCTGGTAGAAGTGGGAAAAGAGCATGAAGACCTGATCGTATTAGATGCGGATCTTGCAGGCGCAACAAAGACCGGAATTTTCAAAAAAGCGTTCCCGGAGCGCCACTGGGATGTCGGTATCGCAGAGGCAAATATGACCGGCATCGCAGCAGGACTTGCAACCTGTGGAAAAGTGCCGTTTATCAGCTCTTTTGCCATGTTTGCGGCAGGAAGAAACTTTGAGCAGGTGCGCAACTCGATTGGATATCCACATCTGAATGTCAAGATCGGTGCAACTCACGCAGGTATCTCCGTTGGTGAGGATGGCGCAACCCATCAGTGCCTGGAGGATATCGCCCTGATGCGCACGATCCCTGGCATGGTAGTCATCAACCCGGCGGATGATGTAGAGGCAAGAGCTGCCGTACACGCTGCATATGATCATGCAGGACCTGTATATCTTCGTTTTGGCCGTTTACCGGTTCCTGTATTCAATGATGAGGCAACCTACAAATTTGAGATCGGCAAAGGAATTGTCTTAAAAGAAGGAAAAGATGTGACAATTTTTGCAACCGGACTCTGTGTGAATGAGACGGTAGAGGCAGAAAAAATGCTTGCAAAAGACGGTATTGATGCAGAGATCATCAATATCCACACCATCAAACCGATCGACCGTGAACTGGTTGTAAAATCCGCGTTAAAGACCGGAAAAGTCGTTACGGTTGAGGAACACTCTGTGATCGGTGGACTTGGAAGTGCGGTATGTGACGTGCTCTGCGAAGAGGCTCCGACGAAAGTCTTAAAGATCGGTGTCAACGATGTATTCGGTGAGTCAGGTCCGGCATTAGAGCTGCTTCATAAATATGAGCTTGATGCAGAGGGCATCTACAAAAAAATAAAAGCATTTGTAAAATAATAAAAGAAATCCAAAAGAGAGACTGCTGTCATTACGGAAACGTATGCAGCAGTCTTTTTCTGTCGAAAAGTTTTTGAAAAACTGTCCATAAAACCACAAAAAAATCGGACATGCTGTGATACCATTTCAAAATAAAAAAAGCTTTTTAAATTTAAACAGGGAGGATTGGAATGATTGAGATTATCCGGGAAGAAAATTGGGATGATACGAAAGAAAAAAAGCTGCCAAAAGATATCAGACAGATTGGGAGACCGGATGTTGGGGAGAGAATATACATAGAGGATGAAGTATACAGGTATCTGCATCCATATGAGAGCAGCTGTGAAAAACTTGTATATGTTTTGCTTGGAAGATTCGAAAATTACAGTGGAAGACAGTGCACATTTGTGGAGGCAGCAATACAGCTGGAACATTTGGAATTTGATGCAGAGATTCCAAGATGGAGCGACCATGAATGGGCGTATATATATAAACGGTTAAAAGATGAGTATGACAGCATGGTCATTGTTGGATGGGCATTAGATCACAGAGGATGTCTGCCGAATATGACAAAACAGATCGAACAGTTTCATCAGACGCATTTTGGCGGCGTTCATCAGACATTGTTCTTAATGGATACCCTGGAAAAGGAGGAAACATTTTTCAGCATCCGGAACGGACATCTGTACCGGAGAGAAGGATTTTACATATATTATGACAGGCACGCCGCGGTAAAATTAAAAAAGATGGAACACAGGGAAGAAAAAACAGAAGAAGTAAATTTGCCGGAGACAGACGAGGTTACATTCATGCAGCCGGACGAGCCTGTTTACGACATAAAAGAAAAGGAAGATACGAATGATATCGATATCCTGGAAGAAGAACTCTATATGGAAGAGAGTATGCAGCCGGACGAGCCCGGACTGCAGCCACATCCGGAACGAAAAAGACAGGGGCGTTATCGGAAACAACTGGAAGAAGCGGAAAAAACGGAAGAGGCAAAGATCCCTGCATATTCCTCCCTCGTATTGGCTGTGGTGGTACTGACTCTTGGTTTTACCGCTTATCAGAACCATAAGAAGATGAATGAGATGGAAAATACTCTGGCACAGATGAATCAGGTACATATCGTGACAGAAATGCCGGAAACAGAAAAAACGGCAGATTCTGGGATCGTGGTGGAAAATATTGCAGGAAGTATAGAAAAACAGACGGAGACAAAACAGGCGGATGAACACAGTACGCAGACAGAGGCGGAACAGCTTCAAACAAATGGAACGCAGGCGGCGGAGGCATCCGCACCGGATGAAACGGCAGGGATACAGGCAGGAACGGAATTGTCAGGAATGACAGATACAGAAGAAACTGCAGAAACGTCTGGAACAGCAGATGCCCAGAAAACGATGGAGTCCCAGGAAACAGAGAGTATGCAGAATCGGGAGGGAGAACAGAAGGCGGAAGCGGACACAGATGAAACAAACAGCAATAAGGAAAACGTAAAAGAGACGGCGGCACAGCCGGATGAGGCACAGACATATTTAAAACAGGGGTACTATGTGGTGCGGCAGGGGGATAATCTGGCTGCGATCTGCCGGAAAATATATCAGACAACAGCCATGATGGACAAAGTATGCGAGGCAAACGGGATTGATGATCCGGATGCAATCTATGCAGGCCAGTATCTGACGCTTCCGAATTAACAAAGCAGCCGCTTCTAAAAATAAGATGAAACATCCAGGGAATAATGCTATAATATCGAAAGATCAGTGTGAAAAAAAGATTTTTCACACACAGGATTTGTGTTTACGCACAAACTTGAGATGCCCGAAATGGGCAAGAACGAGGTTTAAGATGAAAGAGAGATTGGTATGGCGGAAAAAAACAAGAGAGGATTTCATACGGTAGAAGAACCGGATATGGAAGAGTATGAACGCAAGCTGCGTGAACATCGGGTAAAAGTAGTCAGAAGAACCATTATTCTGATCGTTACCGTACTGGCAGTTTCTGCGGGACTCTGGGTGTTTATGGCACTGCGCCATTATGAGAATTTTGACGTGGGATCGTCTGTTGACAGGGCTGATACGGAGGCTACAAAGTTTGCAGATTTTGGGGGGAATATTTTAAAATACAGCAACGACGGTGCTTTTTATACGGATACGGCAAACGAACTGATCTGGAATCAGACCTATGAGATGACCGATCCGCAGATTGATATTTGCGAAGATTACCTGACAATCTATGATAAAAAGGGAACTATGATCTATATCATGACAAAGGAGGGAATCTTAGGCGGAATAGAAACGACAATGCCGATCCAGCAGGTGCGTGTGGCATCGCAGGGAACGGTGGCGGTTCTGATGAAAAAAGATGCTTCCGGTTATCTTGCAATGTATGATAAAACAGGTGCAAAATTAACGGAAGGAGAGATTCACGGTGCAAAAAAAGGGTATCCGGTCGCGATTGCATTGTCATCGGATGCCGTAAGACTTGCAGTTGCCATGTTGGACATCAATGATGGAAGCATAAAAAGTACGATTGCTTTTTACAATTTTGGAACAGCAGGAGAAAGTGAAATTGATCATGTAGTCGGAGCGCAGACGTTTCCAGATACCGTGATCCCGGAAATTGTTTACCTGGCGGATGACAGGCTTGCGGCACTCTCGGATACCGGAGTGATCCTGTTTGAGGGATCTCAGAAACCAAAACAATCCGGAACGATCCCTTTTGAAAAAGAAGTGAAGAGTATTTTCTATAATGATAATTATATTGGCTGCGTGATAAGCAATGAGGATGAGGCAGTGACACATCACATAAGTGTCTATGATCTGGATGGAAAAAGCGTTCTGGAAAAAGATTTTACAATGGAGTATACAGGTGTGGAATTTCTTGCGAACAATGAGATTTGTATTACAAATGAAAACGCATGTGATATATACACCATACATGGGATATATAAATTCCATCATGAGTTTGAACAGACATTGTATAAGATCATTTCGGAGGGTGGCGCGCTGAATTATACATTGATACTGGAAGATACAACAGAAAAAATAAGACTGAAATAAGGAGCATACATATGAACTGGGTTTTGCTGCTGGTATTGCTGATACTGGGATACAATATTATAAGAGGATATAGAAAAGGATTTTTGCGAATTGTGTATTCCCTGGTATCGTGGGTCATAGTACTTACATTTGTTACCGTTGCAACACCATACATTAATACGTATCTGATGGAACACACGACACTATATGAAAAGATTGAGCAGCAGTGCAGTGAACAGATAAAAAGATCCGTAGAGGAAAAACAGAGATCCATTCAAAATGAAAGCAGTCCGGATAATCAGAAATTGTCACAGTTTGGGATTATGCTGCCGGACTCAGTGGTAAATGATATTTTTGAGAAGACCGGAAATATGGCGGGAGAGATTATAGAACAAAGTGGCCTGTATGATGAGATAGCAAAACAGATTGCAGAATTTGTGGTAGAGGGAATTGCATTTCTGATCGCATTGGTCGCAGCGTGGACCATCGTGCATGTGATAGCGCGGGCGTTAAGAATTGTTTCACGGATTCCGGTACTGAGCGGGGTAAATCGTACACTCGGTGTATTTGCCGGTGGGATATACGGACTGATACTGGTATGGATCGGGTTTTACATGATAGCTGTGACAAGTACGAGCGAAATGGGAAGTGCCCTGGTTGCCTGCATATATCAGAGCAGATTGTTAAAATACCTGTATGAAAACAACGTAATTCTGACACTCATTATGAATTTTTTATAGACAGAAAAAAAGTGTTGACATATCCGGACAATAATGGTAGTATAAAAGTCCACTGCGAAAGACAAGCACTTTTGCTGGGGCGGGAAAAAGATACTTGATTGTTTATCTTTTGGAAAATAAAAAAAATTATTGACAAACAGAACAACACATGATAAGATATCAGAGTTGTCGCGTTTGAGATAACAGATCGGACAAAACCGATTGAGAGAAAAACTTTCAAAAAATGAAAAAAGTTCTTGACAAAACAGACTTGATAAGATATAATAAACAAGCTGTCGCCGAGAACGACAACAAAACAAAGAACCTTGATAACTGAACAGT
>ENA-OZDX01000498-OZDX01000498.1-human-gut-metagenome-genome-assembly--contig:-NODE-498-length-21129-cov-10.011294_pt1 | contig 21129 bp, 17 predicted proteins | sample MGYA00245062_ERZ653597 | MGnify/ENA primary metagenome ERZ653597 (study PRJEB26926, sample SAMN06165186) | human gut metagenome | biome: ENVO:00009003; feature: ENVO:2100002; material: ENVO:00002003...
AGATTCGCCTTAGTCTCGTGGGCTCGGAGATGTGTATAAGAGACAGTCTTCATATCTCTTATAGTTATTTGTGGCAAATCTGGCCAACCATGTATCAGGCGGAAGTGTCCATAAAATCACCAAAATCCACACTATGATACCGATAGCCCTGTAAACACCACAAAGCTCCGTGCATGGTGCAATATCCAGACACGCAAATACAGAAAAAATACCACAAATAATAAATGCAATACCAAAATACACCAACCAAAAATTATTCTCCCAGCGATTCTCAAAGAAAAACCCTTTTATTTTTCTCCGCTGTAATATAAGCAATACCACACCGGCTATAGTCATCGCTATATTAGCCGCTTGATAAACATATATTCCCAATATAAATGCAAGTAGTATCGCAGAAATAAAGACTCCGCATATTCTTGCTCCGGCTATGCCATCACTTGACACTTCATCTTTGATATTACTCATAGCACCTTTAATCTGTATTATAAAAAATACCAAATAAAACATAAGACCTGCTATCACAAGTCCAAGCCATTTGGGCAAGCCGAAAACTGCTTCTCCGATAAAGCAGCCTATTGCCAAAACACATAATTGTATGAATAAAATTTTTAAATTCTTCTTCATATTCCCCCTTATTTTGTCACTCCTGTTTGCAACCGTTCCTGACTCCTCAACTGTTGTTAATTTCTTTATATCCTATAATCCATATATCTTCAACCATAAATACATGAATGACACGAATGGTACTCAACAAATTTAGCAGGCTTATTTCCAAGATAAAAATAACATGACAAAAACCATATTTCAATAATAACCCCGTGAACGATGCACTTAACTACTCAATACCTATTTTTATCATATTGTATTATACCTCTTGAAATTATCTATAGCTCAATTATAGACAGACTCACAGTATTTTTCAAACAAAATAATTATAACCATAAATGCCCTAAATTTTAATAAGATATTGCAAGAGCCAATACCAACCCGTAAGATAAAAAGGCTCTATAACGCTAAACGTTTAATATGTCTTAAATCCGCGATATCACAAGCTTTCCATCCTGCACATCAACCCTGACCTTATTAGACTCTATCCCCGCTGCCTCAAGCATCTCATCAGTGAGTTTTATCCTGTGTGCCTTATCCAATACCGTATATTCCATTGCAGGGTGTTTCTTCAATTTCTCCGTGCTTACCTTTCCGTCAGATATAAGCACTGTGCGGTCTACACGGCCTGCAAGTGCCATATCGTGTGTGACTATGATGATGGTTATACCAAGCTCTTTGTTCAGCTTATGAAACAGCTCATAGATTGTATCAGCAGTCCTTGTATCCACGGCTCCGGTCGGTTCATCCGCAAGCAGTATATCCGGCTTATTTGCCAGTGCCACCGCTATCGCTGCACGCTGCTGCTCTCCTCCCGATAGCTGAGCCGGAAGCTTATCCTTGTGCTCCTGTAATCCCACTGCATTTAACAGTTTAAGGGCATAGCTTTTATTATTATCCCTGCATCTATTTACATGTTCTCCTCTGCTCTCATCATGAGCGCCGTGTTTTAAATTACCGGTATTACCTGAATTTTCAAACATCATCACGGCCTCGACATTCTGCAGCACAGTCAGGTATGGGAACAGATTTTTGGCACTTTTCTGCCACACAAAGCCCACCTTGTCCCTGCGGTATCTCACCATTTCAGCTTCTGAATATGTGGAAATGTCTTTTCCGTCAATAGTGAGTACTCCCGCTGTGGGTGTTTCCAGTCCTCCTATCATATTTAAAAGGGTGGATTTTCCACTGCCGGATTTTCCTATTACCGCAAGCATCTCTCCTGTTTCCACCGTCAGGTCAAGTCCCTCCAGTGCCATCACCTTTTTATCGTCGGTCTCATATATTTTTACCAGTCCATCGCAGTTTATCATCTACTTTTCCCCCTTTTAATTTAAATTACTATGCCGTCACTAAGCTCAAACACTTCATCTCCCAGCTCCATCAGGTTCGGATCATGCGTGGTCATAACTATTGTAATGTCCTCATCGTCTATCAACTCACGGAACAATCGCATGACTTCAAATCCAGAAGCGGTATCGAGTGCTCCTGTCGGTTCATCCGCAAAGACCACCTTCGGGCGATGAACCACAGCGCGCGCTATCGCAACTCTCTGCTGCTCACCTCCCGATAGTTGTTCCGGCATATGATCCATGCGCTTTGAGAGTCCGACACGCTCCAGCAGCTCTGATACTTTGTCATGCATATTCTCATTTATCACATCGGTTTTTGCATCTCCAATGTCATTATCCATATCAGTCAAATTCTTTTGTATCTGACGTTTATTTTTTGCAAGTCTAAGGGCAAATTCCACATTCTCATATGCCGTCATCGTGGGAATTAGTGCTATAGACTGGAATACAAATCCCATCTCATACCGCCTTAGCATTTCCCGGTCTTTCTCGGTCATCTGCTCGAGATTTTTATCCAGAAACTGCACACTTCCCTCTGTCGGCATATCAAGCGCACTAAGGATATTAAGAAGTGTGGTCTTTCCGGAGCCGGAACGCCCTTTTAAGATGGCAAGTGTTCCTTTTTTTATCTCCATGGATACTCCGTCAAGTGCGTGGACTGTTGTACCATCTCCCGCCTTGAAATATCTTTTTATATTTTGAGCAATTATCGCATTTTCCATATGTCACGACCTCATTTACTATGCTATAAAAACTTTCTACCGACTACCACAAAATCATTTTTATCTGCTAACTATCTTCTCCAAGCCTCAGTGCCTGTGCTATCTTCATACTCTTAAGCAGTCTGCTGATAACCACATAGCATACGGCTACAGCCACGAAAAGTACTCCTGTAAGCTCCAGCATATCAGATGGATAAATATATACATTTACTCCGATATTGTGTTTCTGCGGCAGATATATGATCGATATGAGCCTTACAAACATCGCTGTTGCAGTTATACCTATGCCTGCTCCCGCAAGAAGCGGCAGAAATGATAAAAATATCTGCTCGTTTAAAAGCATTGCTTTTACCTCTCTCATTCTCATTCCCATTGCGCGGTATATACCAAACTGCAGCTCCCTCTGTTTTAGTGTCATAACCCAATACAGCAAAAATCCTACTGAGCACACTATCAGTGAAAGTATAAAACTTAATGTAAACATACCGTTTGTGATCTGCACTGTGGCTGAGTTTTTATTCTCGTCTATAAGCTGCTGCGCGGATGTTATATTCCTGTATATTTCACTCTGTACTTTTTCACTTTGAGTGTCTGTTAAATTGTCTGCTGTACTATCTGAATTTTCACTGTTCTCACCGCCCAGATATCCCACAATATCATCCACCGTTTTTCCTTTTGACAGGTTCATCCACACACTGTACGGTGTCATGCCGAACTTTTCCACAACCCTAGCATAATTTGCAACGATCAGGTATTTCTCCTGCTCGGTCACATTTTTGTCTGCATCTGTCTCATAGGTGTAACGCTCGTAGCCCGGAAAACCTTTTACTATGGCACATACCTTTACATTCTCGGATGCGTAGATCTGATCTTCATCGACAGCCTCCGGTACATACCTTGAGTAATTTAAGCTGTCACCAACTTTAAGTCCCAGATCTTTTGCCAGATTTGACGAAATGATGACTCCGTCCGGCTCTTTTGCCAGCTCATTCAGGTAATTGAACCAGTGAGCGTCATTAATATCATCATTTTGTCCACTCTGCAATTTCGCAGTCTCACCGAATTCTTTTGTGTTTATCGCCATAAGATATGCATCCGAAACCGAACCACTGCCTGCGGAAATGTCTACCCTCTCGTCCTCAAGCACACGCGTGACACCGTCACAGATGCCCTCATTTTTGAGCGACTCGTATTTACCGAAATCAGGCTCGTCATACATCCAGTTTACAGAGCCATTTTTATTGTACTGTATCCTGAGTCTGAAATCTTCGTTGTATATCGCATCACAGCCCACATTGTAGACGATACGCTGCTCCATATTGCTGTTCATGGTGCGCGCCATATTCGCGTCAAAAATACCGCCAGCCACTGTCATGATAAGAAATACTGCCAGAAATCCCTGATTGTATCTGGTTCGTTTTAGCTGTAAAAATGATGCATACATTGCCGGAGAAAAATGCTTTTTAAAGAGCCTGTCCACAAGCAGAATAATAAGTCCGGTAAGTCTTACGCACAAAAGTGCCGCTGCAAATATAAAAAGCGAATTGTCCAGTATCATGACAGGATCTATGCTCCTGTTCTCAAGAACAGATATCGCAAGCGTACTCTTCTGCTTGTTGTAATTGTAAAGCAGATATGCTGACAGAGCCAAAAGTATAACGTCTATAAAGCATTTCTCCCAAAGAGGCTTTTTCTTTGATATTCGTCCCCTACTGCTGCGCTCTGATATGGCATCCTTTGATTTTTTCCACACCGGAACTGTGATAAACAGCACCATGATAACTGCCGCTGCCACCGCATAGACAAGCATCTGCCATACAAATTTGTAAGTGCTTATATCCTTTGCCGTAAATCTTAAAAATCCGTCTGTAGATGCGGCAGCCCGGCACATTATATATCCGAGTACTATTCCGAGTACACAGCCCGCAAACGCTATTATTCCCGACTGCTGTAAGTACAAAATAAATACCTGTAATTTTGTCGCACCGCGGCTTCTTAAAACAAGTATGTCATTTTGCTCGAGCGAAAGTATCTGTACAGATATCATTCTTATAAATAAAATCAAAAGCACAAGACACGGCAGCTCCAACGCCCAAAGCATCAGCTTTATCGTCTTCTGCTGTGTAAAAAAACGCTCCAGCGTATCACGGATGTTGTCATTGTAGAGCTTGTCAGCATCCTTAAACTGCTCCATATACCCGTCATAAAGTGAGGCATTTTCCGTGTTGATCTGCGTATAATCCAGCATGAGAAAATCACTGTAGCTAATATTGTCCTCGCTGTAATACTGCATCATTTCGTCAAAAACATCCTGCGAAACAAATATCACATCGCCCATATCCGAAAGCGTCTTGGCCCAATATGGATCGTTTATATCTTTTTCACGGCAGATCTGTGATACGACGAAAGAAATTTCCTTTTTTCCACTGCCATCAGGTACCTGTAAATAGATTTTTTCACCTGCTACAAGTCCGTAGTGATCCATTGTCTTTTCGCTTATACTGCATTCGAATGTGGCTGTGTCAGTCTGAGATTTTACAACATCCGCGTACTCCGAAAGTCCCGGCAGATATCCTATTGTAAAATAATTGTTAGGTCCTCCAAACTCTGTATCCGCGCGTCCTCCTGGGAGTGTGATAAGCTGCTGTGAGGAAACCTTGTTTATATCCACATATTCAGTCCACTTCTTTTCGTATCCTGACAGCTTATCAAGTACTGACTGCGAATCAGGATAATCTGCCACCGCATATGTTCCCTCGCGGCTCATCTGTGCAGGAAACTCATTCTGCTGTGTGGCATGATCCGTAAAAAGTCTGTCGAGTATCTGATTTCCCGCACCCTTTTCAAACATAGAGTGGCACACAAAAAGTGCTATAAACAAAGTCACTCCCATAAGCAGACACAAATTTAACCATTTTCTGTTTTTTAATTTATTAATTACGAAGCCAAACATATTTCATCGCCCTCATCAATACCGTAAAGCACAAGTGTATTGCTGCCTGATGTATAATCGCCCAATATTACCGGCTGCTTTACCACGCTGTCCCCATCAATTTTCCACACATAGTATGATATATCATCTTTGTCCATAGGATTGACCTGCTTGTGTATGATCGAAGTCGGCACCACTACCACCTTTTTAAAAGAAACATAAGAAAACTTTACAGCAGATGCCCTGGTCAGATCATCCGGTATTCCATTGTCAAGTTTTATATAAAATGCTGCATTTCCATATCCCGAATCTGTGTTTCCGGTAATATGCACACCTTTATCATCCTGATTTATATATCCCTTTTGAGCTTCCCTGCCGTAACCGGCAAAACCGATACAGTTTCCATAGATTGTTGTACCGTCCAGCTCAAGTGATACGCGCTCTCCCACATCTGCTATATTGTCCGTATATACGTTATAGTTATTGCTATCCTTTACCAGAACCTGCAGTACGTCCGTGGAATTTCCGGTTATCTGCAGGATATCTGAGCCTTCCTCCACATTATCTCCTGCCTTGACACTCACCTTTGAAACTTTTCCGTCATTTTTGGCATATACTGAAATATTTCCTTTGCCGTCATTTCCAGCGCTTATGCTGTCATATGCTGACTGTAGCCGGGAAAGCTGATAGGTGTGGTCTGCACCAGCAAGTTTTTTCTGCAGATCAAGCAGCTGTAAGTTCAATTTCAACTGCTGCTCTTCATATGCTGTATCCGGCTTTTCATCCTCCTGGTTATTTTCTTCTGCGCTGCTACCACCTTCAGATAAATCTTTTACCTGTTTATCGTAATCTGCGATCTTGTGCGCATAGGATTCATTCTCTGAGTCGATCTCATTTTTTGCCTCTGTTATGGCAGCTTTGCCCTCTCCGGTATCCACCACGTAAAGCAGCATCCCATTTTCTACCGTATCGTCCTGCTTCACATTGACAGAAACGATCTGCCCTTCATAATCACAGGTTTCGGTTATCGTCCCTGCGTCAGATCTGCTGTAGCTCACACCGTAGTTTGCTATATCAAAGTCAGACCTTGTTACCGTATATTTGCTGTACTTTGTCGGAACCTGATCTGTAGAATTATAGTAGACCAGCTCCCCCTCTTTTAAGCCCTCTGTGACCTGTGTATAGTTTTCATCAAACTCACCTGTTGTTATGATGCGTTTCTCGCGGCCGCCCTCATCATTTTTCACATAGACATATCTGGTATCGCCATCCTTATAGATGGAATCTTTTCCCACGACAAGTGCCTGATTTGCTTTTGTCTTTTCAAAATATACCGGATACATCTGTCCTGCCGTAAGAAACAGCTTTTCCCTGCTTTCCACGCACACATCCGGATAGCGGTTGTTTATCTTCGAAAGTACCAAAACCTCTGATGTATATTGAGACTCGGTGACATCATATTTTTCGCCATCGACTATCACATATTTTTTGTCATAATCGCTGTATTTGTACTCATTTATGGCTGTATCTTTTATATCCAGCACAAGGTCATCCGTATCGGAGACAATGACTATATTCTCGTATGCCGCAGCAGACCTTCCACCTGTCAGCTTCTTAGTGTAAGTGACAAGACCACTGTGGGCTGCCTTAAGCGTTCCATCATCAACGATCTGCTGATATAAAGCCATCTGCTCATTGATCTTTTGCACGCGGTATTCGTGAAGCTGCTTATCGTACCGCTGATTTTCCTGTTCTGTAGCGATCTGTTTGTTGTAATCCTCGTCTGTACTTTCATTTTTCTCAGTCTGTTCTGTTGAAAATTCGCCCGTATCCGCTACACGTTCATCAATATTTGGTGCCGCCTGACTCTCCCATAATTTGATCTGCGTATCCGAGATCTGAGCGGATATCTCATATGTCTCATTCTCATGCGCCAGCGCATCCTTACATTCCTGCAACTGTTTTTTTGCCTCATCCACATCACAGACTGCAAGCACATCCCCTACATTTACTGTATCTCCCGGCTCCACATATATCTGTGAAATATTTACATTGGCACTGTAGTAATTGCAGTAATCCCTCGAAACTGCGGTAGCCATCAGCACCTGCAGGGAGCCGATCGTACCGTATTCCACAGGTCTATAGGCTTCATTTAACGCTACAGGTTCTTCAAGCTTTGGTATGCTGCTTTCTGTCATTTTTCCACAGCCGCCTGCCACAAACGATACACATATCCCCAGTACTGCCAGTTTTTTTATTGATAAAAGGTTTCTGTTCTTCACTGCAAAACCACCTCATCCCCGCTTTTAAGTCCTTCTGTGATGATCCGGTAGTCTCCCACCTGATCTGCGACACTTATCCATACCGCCTGTCTGTATCCATTCTCATCCAGTGTGTATACAAAATACCTGCCATCCTTCTCATGTACTGCGTCCTTTTGCACATACACAGCATTTTCTATAGCGGGGCGCGTCACTTCCATGGAAAATATCTGTGCATCCGATACTGCCGACATGTCCGATACCGGTTCAAAAACAACCTTTTTATCGTCCACCTCTTTTACCTTAAGTTCAAACTCTATATCAGATGCTGTTGCCGTGTATACATCACCTACATTAAAGTCATAACCTTCCGGTCTGTCAGCCTCGTAATTGCCGTTTCCGCTGATTTCTGTTATAAGATTGCTACCCGGTTCAAAAACCCCCGCCAAAAGCGAATTGTTCATTGCTGTGATCGTGCCATCCTCGGATGCCGTGATCTGATATCTCGACAGTTTTTCCTCTGCCTCATCAAGATAAAGCTGCGCAACCTCTGTATCCTTATCAAGCCGGGCAATATCGCTTGAATAATCCTGAGTATCATCGATTTTCATAATAGCCCTGTAGTGCTCTGCCAAAAGCTTATTCTGACTGATCTGCCCGCTGTAGTCCTCAATCTTTTTCTGTATCTCCCCGGATTTAAAAGCCACCAGTATATCACCCTTTTTCACATGATCACCCACTGCCACATTTACCTTTTCGAGCGTAAGCTCCGTGTTTGTCGCACCATAGGAAAACCTGGTATAGCCCTGCGCGCTCAGACTGATGGTAGTCTGAGGTGTGAGTGAACCGCTCTGTACCGTAACTGTCTGGTATGATATTTTCTCGTAGGAAGCTCTGTCCGTCTGTGCAAGCTCCTTTTGTGCCGCCCCACATCCTGAAAATAAAATAGACGTAATTACAGTGGCAAGTGTCAAACGCCCTACATATTTTTTCTTTTTATTAATCATATATTTTCCACATCTTTTCCAAATAAATATGAACCTGATCTATTATCTAAAAATGTAACTCCATGTATAAACTTTTTGTATCATGTATTGCATTTTTTATTATATAATTTCCCTTAGTCTCCATGCACACTTCTCTCTGATTCAGAATATCTGCTCCGGCTCAATCACTGTTCCGTCTATTGCATTTACAAATACCGGACACGATTCGACCTCTCCTCTTTGCAGCAGCTCAAGGCTCCATGCCGGGATATAGCTGAATCTCTGTGAATCTGAGCTGTCCTTTACCCTGATATAGCCAAGTGTCAGATAACGATATTGTGTATCCGCTTCCACAATATATTTATCCGGGTGGCTTTCAAGCTCATTTCTTGCAATCTTATAAATATTTGACACCGGTAAGAGCTCCACCTTCTGCTGTTTTTTCACAATGCTTACCGGCTCTGCTATATCAAATCTATAGACACCATATTCATTTACATTGAAACTGCCTGTCTCATAACCAGGACAGTCCATAGGACAAAATTTGTTATAAGCTGAATAATCAAATACATTCAGTGATTTTGAATACACTACATCATCTGCGCCAAGCGAATATTCAAGCGCATAGCCCCATATGGCTCTATGCACATCCCCCTCCTTATATACATTATCCTCAGTCTTGTTATATCCCTCCCATTCACAGTCGCTTTCTCCTGTTTTAATCATTGACTCAATTCCTATTGCCTGCATGAAGTCACCTGCTTTCTTCTTTGCCTCATCAAACGAAATATTTGCCTCATTGACATCGCTTACCGGCAGGTCTCCATCAATAAAGTCACCGTTTAAATACCTCACCGTGTCATACTCTTTCAGTGATTTTGGTCCATAGTACTGCTTCACATAGCCATCATCAAATTTAGTACTCCTCTCATCCGGATCCCCATCTGAAACGCTTTTCACACATCTGTCAAGCGGATAGCTCTGGATGCCTGATAGCACACTGTTGTCATCATCTGGCCTTGAAAACTGAAGGTGAAACCAGGTATCACCTATTTTTCCGACAAAATCATCACAGGAATCATATTCTGTGGCCTCTGTCCACACATCAGCTGCCGTTTCAAGTGCTTTTGTGCACTCAGTTTTCATATCATCATGCCATTTCAAAATCTCCTCAGAGGCATCATCCGACAGACTGTTGTTGTCCCTGTCAAGAGTCTCAATAATCTCCTCAAGCTCCTTTTTTGTCATGTGCGCATAGTCGTAATAATAGACCTGTGAATCACCAAAATATGCCTTTATCACCTTTTCCTTGAACTCCTTGGTACAAGGTATGCGCTCTACCTCTGTGACTGACATGGTATCACATTCCGGCACTCTGATATCTGCCGTGATTTTCACCTTTTCATCAGTACCACCCATATTTACTGTAAGTTCATCATTAAAACTTGTATTGGTGTCAATATCCTTTACACTGCTTACCACATTTTGGGATTTTACCTCCGTGTCCACGCCATAATCTACCTTTTTGCCGGCACAGCCTGCGAGTGATATGAGGACAAGTGCCTCGATGAGTGTCATAATTGCTTTTTTCTTCTTTCCCATAATAGTTCTCCATAAATTTTAAAATACATCCTCGGAATTGATTATTGTGCCATCTATTGCATTTACAAGTATCACATTTTTCTTTTGTGAATCAACCAGCCGCGAAAATGACCATACAGGCACATAACTGTATTTTGCAGTTTCATTCTTATCTTTCAGCCTGAAATATGTAAGCTGCATATTGTTAAAGCTTTTGTTTATCTCAAGCTCATATTTGTCGGCATTGTTTTTTAGCTGCTCCTTAATTATCTGCTCTATATTCTTTAAAGAAAGCATCTCCACACTGCCGGATATGCTTGTCACACTCACCGGATATTCTATAACCACATCAATTATTCCATTGTCTGTAACAGTTAGCTGAATACTGTCACCCAATGTAATGTCTTTCGTATCCTCGCGAAGCATAGAGTCACATTCTGATGAATCAAAACTATCCTTAAAAACCTGTCCATCAATGCCTGTTCCATACGAATACACATATCCCCACAATGTGTTACTGCGGCTCTCCCAGTTTTCATCCCCATTATTAAATCCCAGCCAGTTACAATCGCACTCTCCACGCTCAACCTGATTTGACAGTCCAAGCTTTCCCATAAAGTCCTGCACAAGTTTTTTGACTCTGCTGCACTTCTTGTACATTCATTTCCATCAGCTCCGGCACTGTCTGTCAGATTATCCTCCTGAAATGTCTGCGAGACATTATCATAATTTTCCTCCTTAAATGAAGGTGGTCCGTAATATTTTCCATCGAGCTTAAAGACATAAGCATTTACCCAATGCTCTTTAAATGTTACCTCACAAAATGTATCTCCTTTATAGCCGGCATACTCATCACAGCTTTGTAAATCAGAAGCAATTGTATACGAGATTTTCGCATCAGTCAGTAAATCCCGATAACCTGATAAATCCTGCTCCATTTGCTGTACCAGCTCCTGTTTTGTACTATCATCCACATCATCCCTGCTATTCATTTCATTCAGCTCCCTGGATTTTAAATCTATATAAGAATTCAATTCATCAACTGTATAATGCTCTAAATCATGATAATAATACTCTCCACCACCAAAGTACGCATCTAAAAACCTTTTCTTGTACTCTGTATCGAGCTTCACATCCTCCACTCCAACAACATGCATGGTTTCACAATCCGGCACCAGTATTTTGGCATCGATTCCCAGGGTTACATCTCCTTTTTTTGTCTGGACAGTTATATTTTCGACCCATGGCTTGTCAGTCCTTAAATCAGATACCTTAGAAGCGTTCTTTTGCTCCTTTACCTCCGTGTCCACACCATAATCCACCTTTTTACCGGCACAGCCTGTGAATGATGTGAGGACAAGTGCCTCGATGAGTGTCATAATTGCTGCAAATAATCTCATATTTCGTGAAAATATGTTACCCCTTTTATCCATATGTGGTTCTCCTTTTTTGTGTTCCATATTGTTATAATGAGTATATATGTCAGTTGTAAACTTTTTGTATCATACATTGCATTTTTATTATAAAAACCCGGTCTGCACATACTTATGCAAACCGGGTCTATATTTAACGTATCTTGTAACTATTAAACTATACCAATTCAGGAATTTTATATCCTGCTTCCTCCATCGATTTTTCAAATTCTCCAAGGCTGACATTTGCCTCTTCGGCTGCTACATCTATTTTTAACCTTCCCTTTGAAACCAATGAATACAACATATTATTTTTTCCCTGAAGAATCCCCTCTTCCTTCTGTTCCTCACCATACTCCCTGGCATATTCCTTTGCATACTCTTTTGCATATTCCATTGCATACTGTCTTACTGCTTCGCTCATAGCACCACGTCCTTCCTTTTCTTTGTAATAAGCCACTGCTTTTGACAATGTCTCACTTTCTATCTGCTCCGGCCTGCACTGGTGAAAATCTTTCATCATCCGACCTATATCATCATTACCTTCATACCTTCCATTTACATAGATGATATGTGAACCATCTCCAAAAACTTCGCCTGTTTCATCAACACGTCTTTGAATGTGATAAAATGGCAGTCCTTTTCTGAACTTATCGTGATCATAAATAAAAATCACATAGGAATCCTTAATCTCCTTAAACTCCTGTCCTTCCCCCAGCATCCTCGCATCCATCATACTGCTGTGATATCTGGCTCTTCTAACATGCGATCCTTCCGCATTAATCTGCACCTCGATATCAATATGCCTGCCATCGACATCTATTGCATGCACGTCCAAGGTAATACATCTCCCGCCAATCACCGAATTTTTTAATTCATCCTGCCCCCTGACGTCTATAACCTTAATATCACGCTCCATTATTACGCGAAGCAGCAGCTCCGTCGTCTCAATATTCTGCCCGAATACAAGACTCATCAGATTGTCATCAAACAGTGTCATTTTGTCAATCAATCTGTTGATGATTACATCATTCTGGCCATAATTACTGTCCAAAATTTCTTTTGTCTCTCCCGACATTATTCTCCTCCTGTTTAGTTGTGTGAGCAGGGAGAATATAATATCGCATGATACGAAATCTCTTATCAATATAAAGCATCCGCAACCCTAGTCCGCTTCATTCACATAAGATTTTCTCAATCGACATATCCATTTTCCCCACTATTGATAGGTAACTTAAAGCATTGAAAATTTCCATGTCTTTGTCGAAAAATAATAAGTGGTTCTGCCCTCTTCAAAGTGATACGCACCGATAAAAATGTGTACTGTGGTGTCGCTCAACAGAAATATAATGCTCTGAAATAATAGTAACATAGTGAACCGCATTTGTCATTACAATTTTTCACTTCTCATGAATCGCATATACATATTCATTTTCCTGTAAAAACTGCAGCACCTCATAGCTTTCATTATTTTTTTGCTCCACTGCTGTTGTCTCGGATATCAGGTTAAGCTTTGAAAAATCTATCCCGCTGTAGTCAAAATATTCTTTGTAAGCAGACAAATCATTTTCTGCCTGTGATTCATCATCTGTCTGCAAAACTGCTTTATATTCACTCATATCACTAATATCCTTCATATGTGCTTTTGCCATAATGATTGTCCCATCCTCAAGCATCCAGATTGTATGATTTTGTGTACCATCATACTTCTCAAACCTGATTATCCAGTAATATGCCGTATATGTGTTAAAGGTATTATCCGATGCCTTTTTCGCTGCTGCCTCCCACGTATACCAGTTAGAGTAGTCAGGTGAAAGATTTACAGGATAGAGCTTTTCTTCATAAAGCTTTTCTATGCTTTTTCTGCATGTGGCAACTGCCTGATAATCCTGCTCATCCATCTCATAAGAGGCGGCGTCATCTGTCGTGCTGTCCCACTGCCCGTCTATGAGCGAGAGCTTCTCTGACAATTTCAGATTGACAGATGCTTCCTTTGCCATTACAGAGCCTGAAGGCAGATAGCTTTTAGGAACCTTCGCCACATGATCATGTTCACTTTTCTGGTTTGCCTCAAGCACTATGCCCGGCACCATGATGCCTGCTATTACTATACAGATTACTGCAACAGACATTATTATTAATTTGAAGCTGTCTTTTTTCATATCTTCCTTTAAATCTTACGAATTTACCATTTTTTATATCTATATTGCGTTCAGATTACCACGGCAGCAAAATCCTCATAGTTGTTCCGCATCCGGGTTCACTTTCCACTGAAAGTACTGCATTATGGTGCTCTAAAATGATTGCCACAAGCGACATTCCGATTCCGGCACCGCCCTCTTTTCTGGCTCTTGATTTGTCTGCCATATAAAACTCATCACAAATTCTTTCTGCCTGCTCTTTAGTCATTCCGATTCCGTGATCAATTATGCAGATTTCATATGCCCTCATACATTTCCTGTCATCTGCTGATTCGGCTTCTCCTATATACGTTTTATCTTTAAGTATATTACAAGCCATTTTGTCCACAAATTTTCCTGTAACCTCAACCTGCTGACCTTCTTCTGACGCTTTTCTTGCATTATCCATCATATTGACAAGTGCTGTAACCAAAAGCTCTCTATTCACGGTCAGCACAGTATCCTCTATCTCTGTTTCTATAGTAAGATGCCTGTTTTCGTATGCAGGCTCAACAACCTTTACCACCTCTGCACAAAGATCTGCCATATGAACCCGCGCTTTTTCAATATCATGCCGGCGCAGATATATCAGCTCAAAAAGCTTCTGCGACATGCTCTCCAGACGTTTTCCCTCCGAAAAGATATATCCAAGCGCCATCATCTGTTCCTCTCTCGGAAGCTCCATTGAACGCATCGTGTCTGCATATCCAATAATTGACGTCATAGGGGTTTTTATCTCGTGGGTAAAATCCGCTACAAACTGCTCACGCCTGTGCACCATATCGTTAAGCTCGTCTACATGATCCGATACTGCCTGCGCCATGATATTAAATTTCTGCGCAAGAAGCCCTATCTCATCATGACTTTTTACGTTTACCCTTGTGGCATAATCCCCCTGCGCTATTTCCTCGCTGACATGGTTAAGCTTCTCGAGCGGCTTTGTCATGTACCTGCTGATAAAATACATTGCTGCCGACTCTGCAATCAATATGACTATTATTATCAGCCTGAAATAATTTATCTGCTCATCAAGCAGTGTATACGCCTCTGATGCGTCGCATTTACTTACTATCCAGAGATTTTTTTCATCTATCACACTCTGCGAAGTAACATAGATATAGTGCTTTTGGGATTCTTCTTTAATCACATAGTTTTTGTTTCCTGTTGTGAGATTTTTAAAAAGTGTATCACTTATCCTTGCATCACTTTTGTCATCTGTATATACTTTTTCACCATCAAAATATATGTAGAAAAATGAATCCCTTGAGCGCACACTGCTGCTTACACGGCTTCCGATCTGCGGAAGCTGCGCGGCTATTGATGATGCGGAAATGCTGCTCTTTTCTGCATTGCTGTTATCTGCATTATTGTTATCTGTATTATTGTTCGAAGTTTCAGAATTATCTGAAACTGAATTTAAAAGCTGCAAAAGCTCATACTCCACAGAGGACTGTACCAGATTATTCTGCACAATAGCGTTTTTAAGCTGTGTCTGCTTCGCCAGCTCAAAATTCTTGTGTATCATGAGGTATCCCACCAGCCCCAGTCCAAGTGAAAGCAGTATTAAGTTTGTGAACAATACCTTGTACCTGAATTTCATTTAGCCCTCTTTTTGTATATTACGCTTACCCATATTTAATGGTCTTTAGTTTTCTGTTCTTCCAGCCTGTATCCTGCCTTAAATACGGTTTTAAGGCAGTCGCCTATGTCAAGCTTTTTGCGCAGTCTCTGTATGTGAAGATCGAGAGTCCTCGACTCGACAGAGTACTCACTTCCCCATATTTCTTCATATATCTTTTCTCTGAAAAGTGTGATATTTTTATTGCGCATCAAAAGCTCAAGCAGCTCAAATTCCTTTGGTGTAAGCTCTATATGCTTCCCTGCCTTTGATACATTCTGGTTTTTCGTATCGATAGCTATGTCCTTTAATGTAAGCTGCTGCTCCATCTTATTATAACGTCTTAGCACTATATTTACCCGGGCTAAAAGCTCAACAATCTCAAATGGCTTTACCATATAGTCCTCGGCACCTGACGTGAGACCTCTTAGCCTGTCATCTAAAGTGGCTTTTGCTGTGAGAAATATCACAGGTATGCCAAGCGGCTTTATGTATTCCATAAGCTCAAAGCCGTTTAACTTCGGCAGCATTACATCAAGTATTATCAGGTCAAAATTTCTCTCCTCCAGAATATCTGCTGCCTCCATACCATCAAAGGCACAGGTGCAGCTATAGCCTGCTTTCATGAGATTTAATCTGATGAGGTCTGATATCGGTTTTTCGTCTTCAACTATTAATATTTCTATCATGCTATTCCTTCTAACATTTTATAATCTTTTATAAATCTTTGCATATTCTTCTTTTGCTGTCAATCCCGAGGAGCATGTATCCGCCCGGATTATGCATTGCTATTTATATATTAACAGATACTTGTATCTAAAATGTATCAGGCGCAAGCAATTACATACGAAAAATCCGCCATGCGCATTCCCCGGCATGACGGATTAATCTTTAATCTTTAATCATATCCAATATTCTCATGTTGTATGTACACAGCACAAATTCTTTGAACCTTGGAAATGCAAACTCCAAATGTCCATACTCAGGTGAAATAATCAAACCCTTTTTTATAAGCCTTTCCCCTACAGCCTCCTGTAATTCTCAAGAAGCTTGTGCAGATCATCAATCTCTCCAATAAGCCTCTTTCCTATATCGGTATCCTTCACAAGCATACGTCTCTTATCATTTTCCTCGACCTCTGATGACGTCTCTATGTCAGTATTATTTATCAGGGCATCCTCCACCGATGTAAAAGGCGTGTGTGCCTTGAGCCTTAGACCATGTGAATTGTAAATCAGTGTATAGCCGGCGATACCGGTTTTCTTGTTCATCGCACGACAGAAGCCTCCATCTATCACAAACAGCTTGCCATTGGCCCTGACAGGGTTCTCTCCCTCTATTGCGTGAACCGGTGTATGTCCATTTATGATATGCGCATCATCATCATACAGCCCGAACTCGTGCAGTATCTGACAGCAGAAGCTCTTATCGTAATACCTGCTGTAGTATGGATTAGAAGGCTCTTCCCACATGCTCTTGTCTGTAACATATTCCATCTCAAATGTCTTAAGCCTTCTGCCGCACAGCGGTGATTTTTCTCCTCCCCACAAAAACCACATAAAGTCCACATCATCCTTATAAGGATTGTCCACATACGCAGCCCTTGCCTTCTCATCACATTTGTCAAGCAGTGCCCTTCCGTGATAAAATTCACCATCAATATACAGCTTGTCAAAGGCTCCGTTGCTATCAACCGGAACACAGCCATGATAGAGCAGGTTGCCATTGTATACATTGTACATGCCGCCCTTATCATACAAAAATCTGACATGCTTGTGCAGGCGCTGTCCTGTCACAAACTGTCTGTGCAGCTTTCTCATGATGACAGTCTCCTCGTCACTTAGTGCGTAGGGTCTCTCATCATCAACGGTTGGAAAGCGCTTTCTGTCCACTCCTACATCCTGCAGCTCGTCCAGCCTGTCAAGCATCAGCCTGTTTCCCATCTCATACTCGGGATGTGCAAGTATAAGCTGCCCCTCAAGCTTAAAAAGCATTACTGTGATGGCCGCCCTTGCAGCCTCAATTCCATCCTCTATACCATATATTTTCATGCCAAACAGCATTAGCTGTCGTAAGCTTATTCCGTAGGCATTCTCAAGAATTTCCACATTGTTGTATTTCAGATTGTTGCGGATGACATTACATATACATGCATCATTTCCACATGCCGCACCCATCCAGAGAATGTCGTGATTGCCCCACTCGATATCAAGCGAGTGATAATCATAAAGCAGATCAAGAATCTTATCCGCGCTTCCTCCTCTGTCAAATACATCTCCCACAATGTGCAGATGGTCAACAGCAAGCCTCTTAATCAGTGCAGACAAAGCGATTATAAACTCATCCGCATCCTCCAAATCAATTATAGTCTTTAATATCTGCTTATGATATCTGACCTGATTTGCATCCTCATCCTCCTGCGCATGCAAAAGCTCATCGATGATGTACGCATATTCCTCAGGCAGAGCCTTTCTGACCTTCGACCTGGTGTACTTTGATGAGAGCAGCTTTGCGACAAGTATAAGCTCATTTAACGTCATAGCATACCAGTCACTGTCTATCTTGCCCTGTTCATCAAGCAGGGCCATTTTCTCTCTTGGATAGTATATGAGCGTGCAAAGCTCCTGTCTGTCATAATCAGAAATCGTATCCTTGAAAATCAAATCCACCTTTTCCTTTATCACACCTGAGCAGTTGTTCATGATATGTAAAAAAGCCTCATACTCGCCATGTATATCACTCAGGAAAAACTCCGTGCCCTTTGGCAGGTTTATAATCGCAGAAAGATTGACTATCTCCTTGATTACATCCTGACTTGATGAATAATTTTGTTTTAACAGCTTCAGATATTTTGTATTACCTTTATCGTTGTACATATTTCCCCCGTAACCTCTTATTTTTCAATGAAATATACTAATTCGCTTATTTTATAATCATCCTTGCCGGCCTCTGCTCTGTTCTTATAGCCATGTTCTTTCCCCGCATTGCCTATTCATGTTCCATGCTGTACCGGACAAATTCCTTAAATTACTTATTTTCATTATATAATAAAAATTTTCACCCCGCAACTAAACCTGTCATTTGTACTAAAAAAGATGCGCAAAACTAATACTATTTTACGCATCTTTGACATATATTTTATATTCTGAATAATCACCTTTATTTCATGTACTCAGGTGTCACATTCCTGCCCATGCCCTCAAGCATTTCCTTGTCACTTCTGATTGTGGCACACGCTACTGTCGTAAGCATATTTCCTGTAATTGTGGCTGATGCTCCAGACTTGAATGCAAGCTCTCCGTCATTTGTAAGCAGCGCTCTTCCGGCGCCGAGACGTATGTCAGCCTTTGGATTTATATACCTGAAAAATGACACTGTACGCAGTATATCAGGCTCGTTTATATGCTCAAGTCCCTCAAGCGGAGTGCCTGCAATCGGCATAAGCGCATTAAGCGGAATGGAATCCACTCCTACCTCTGCAAGACTGACTGCCATATCAAGCCTGTCCTCCCAGGTCTCACCCATTCCGATGATGCCGCCTGAGCACGCATACATGCCCTCTGCCTTCACCTTTTTAAGCGTCTCAATCTTCATATCATAGGTGTGTGTGGTGCATATATTGGGGAAATTACGCTTTGAGGTCTCTATATTGTGGTGATAGCTGCTGACACCTGCCTCGTGCAGTCTGTGAAGCTGCTCTGCTGAAAGAAAGCCCATTGATGCACATAAATCAATCTTGCACTCTCTTTTCATAGTCTCATATGCATGTATTGCCTTGTCAAATTCCTCACCTGTCAGCGCTTTTCCCGCTGTAACTATCGAGAAACGGTCTACACCCTCTCTCTCATTCATCCTGCAGGCCTCAAGTATCTTTTCCTCAGGTAAAAAATCATAAACCTCACAGTTTGTATGATTATGTGCTGACTGCGCACAGTATTTGCAGTCCTCTGGACATTTTCCGCTTCTTCCGTTTATTATCGAGCACAGATCTACCTTGTCGCCGATAAACTTCTCCCTGATCATATCTGCGCCCTTACACAGCTCATCTAAATCACATGTAAGGAAAAATGATAGGTCATCATCCCTTGTGATTCTTCTTCCGTCTATTATCTCCTGTGCCAGTGTTATTGGATCCATTTTAATCTCCTTCGTGTCCTGTATTTCTTCTCTCATTTAATAAGTATCATTATAATACATATCATCCGTTATAATTGTCAACTATAAATATTTTCTCGGTTAACAATGATAATAGAAAAACAGAAAAACGTCAAGATGTTTTTATATATTTAAACCAGCATAATCAATGTTCCTGCTATGATGAGCACCAGTCCTGTAAAGGATTTAATCGTCAGCTTTTCCTTAAATACGAAATATGAAAACACGATTGACACAACTATGCTCAGCTTATCTATAGGCACGACGACACTCGCAAGTCCGTCCTGCAGTGCCTTGTAATAGCAAAGCCATGAGCCGCCTGTTGCAAGTCCCGAAAGGCAGATAAAGCCAAGCTCTTTTTTCTCTATATGCTTTATGGTGTGCTGTTTTCCTGTGGCAAATACCACTATCCAAGCCATGATAAGCACCACTATCGTCCTTATCGCAGTTCCCAGATTAGAATTGATCCCCTCTATGCCGACCTTTCCCAGTATTGAGGTGAAGCTGGCAAAAACAGCAGACAGCACTGCATAAAACAGCCATCCATGAGAACCCCTGGCCTTATTCTTCTCTTCCTGTGATATCTCCTTTTTGGTGATCATCATATACGTTCCAATTGCTATAAGCACCACACATACCAGCCTGAGTGCGTTTATCTCCTCTTTAAAAAAGATAAATGCAAGTATAATGGTCAGTATTGTGCTTGATTTATCAATCGGCACCACTCTGTTTACATCGCCAAGCTGGAGTGCTTTAAAATAACAAAGCCATGAGGCTCCGGTAGCGACTCCTGAAAGCATCAGAAATATCCATGTTTTTGCTGACACAGCTGTGATCTGCCCCTGCGCTTTAACCACAAATACCATAATCCATGAAAAAATCAAAACTACAATTGTCCTGATTGCAGTTGCTACGTTTGAATCAGTTTTTTTGATACCACACTTTGCCAGTATTGATGTTATACCCGCAAAAAATGCGGATCCAAATGCATATAATACCCACATATTTTTCTCTGTCTACGCTTCGGTCAACTCCGTTGTCCGGAGTTCGATTCCTCCATTCTTCTAAATACAAAAAACCGTTCAAGGAACGGCTTCTTTTACGCTAATGAGACATCGGGGATTCGGTCTACGCTCCGCTTCGGTCCGCGCTTAGCAGACGTCCCCCGGACGTCTAGCGCCCCGGTCAACTCCGTTGTCCGGAATTCGATTTCTACGATGTCTGACATTAAAAAACGCCTCTTTAAGAGAGGCATTTTTAATGAGACATCGGGGATTCGAACCCCGGACAACTTGATTAAAAGTCAAGTGCTCTACCACCTGAG
>ENA-OZDX01000505-OZDX01000505.1-human-gut-metagenome-genome-assembly--contig:-NODE-505-length-20890-cov-12.175090_pt1 | contig 20890 bp, 12 predicted proteins | sample MGYA00245062_ERZ653597 | MGnify/ENA primary metagenome ERZ653597 (study PRJEB26926, sample SAMN06165186) | human gut metagenome | biome: ENVO:00009003; feature: ENVO:2100002; material: ENVO:00002003...
GCCTTAGTCTCGTGGGCTCGGAGATGTGTATAAGAGACAGAAAGTAACGAGAATGCGACGCGCAATTATTCAATATGTGGCAAAAAATGTGGCAGGATTTCTGGCCATAATTTACCAGATTTCAGACTCTACTGCTGCTCTTTCAATAGAAAGACCTTTCATATAGCTGTCCATAAATGCATTAAATCCAGCCACACCTTCCGGTTTTGGATCCAGTGTGCTGCTTTCCTGATCTGCAAACACTTTATTATCAAGGAAGCTTTCCAGAGTCTCACCTTCTTCTTTATTTACCAGATAAGAAGCAAGAAGTGCGATTCCCCAGGCTCCGCCTTCACCTGCAGTAGCCATTACAGATACCGGTGCATTGACAGCATCTGCCAGAATCTGCTGTCCTACGCCTTTTGTCTTGAATAATCCTCCATGGCCAAGAAGACGGTCTACTTTTACATTTTCTTTCTCAAACAGAAGGTTCAGACCTACCCTCATGGCTCCAAGGCATGTATACAGATTGGTTCTCATAAAGTTTGCAAGATTGAATTTGCTCTCAGGAGAACGTACAAATAACGGGCGTCCTTCTTCAAATCCTGTCATATGCTCGCCTGAGAAATAGCAGTAAGACAGAAGTCCGCCACAGTCCGGATCACCTTCAAGTGCTTTATTATAAAGAGTTCCAAACAGTTTATTCATATCCACTTCCATACCCATAGCCTCTGCAAACTCTTTAAATACATTTACCCAAGCATTCAGGTCAGAGGTACAGTTGTTGGAATGAGCCATAGCTACCAGATGTCCGGACGGAGTGGTAACCATGTCGATTTCTTTATACGGTCTGGAGAGTTCTTTTTCCAGAACGATCATGGCAAATACAGAAGTTCCTGCGGAAACGTTACCTGTACGAACTGCAACACTGTTTGTGGCAACCATACCTGTTCCTGCATCACCTTCCGGAGGGCACATCGGGATTCCTGCTTTCAGTTTACCTGTCACATCCAGAAGTTTCGCACCTTCTTCTGTAAGAACGCCGGCATCTTCCCCTGCAACAAGAGCTTTCGGCATAATGTCACGAAGTTTCCAAGAGAATCCGTAAGGTGCTACCAGTTCATCGAATTTATCAACCATTTCCTGATTATAATCTGCTTTTGTTGTGTCGATTGGGAACATACCCGCCGCATCACCGATTCCAAGAACTCTCTTACCTGTCAGTTTCCAGTGTACATAAGCCTCCAGAGTTGTGATATAGTCAATATCTTTTACATGTTCTTCACCGTTAAGGATCGCCTGATACAGATGAGCAATGCTCCATCTCTGCGGAATGTTGTAGTTGAACAGTTCCATCAGTTTCTCGCTGGCTTCTCCTGTAATGTTGTTTCTCCATGTACGGAATGGTACAAGAAGTTCTCCTTCTTTGTTAAATGGCATATATCCATGCATCATGGCGCTGACGCCAAATGCACCTACGGATTCCAGTTCTATGTCATATTTTGCTTTTACATCCTTTGCCATATCCTGATAGCAGTCCTGGATACCTGTCCAGATATCATCCAGACTGTATGTCCAGACACCGTTTTCATAACGGTTTTCCCATTCATGTGCACCGGATGCGATTGGCTGATTTTTGTCATCTACAAGTACTGCTTTGATTCTGGTAGAACCAAACTCAATACCAAGTGCTGTTTTATTTGCAATTATCGCTGCTTTTGCTTCTGCTGTTCCCATTTTTATGTACCTCCCTGTTTCTCTGTTATTTATGATTACAGATCATTCGACAATCTATAATCATATATTGTTTGTACACCAATATTATTGCATTTCTTTTATTGTTTTACCATGGAAATTTTACGGTTTTAACATACTTTTTATTACTTTAAACTTCTCAGGGCTGCCATCCCAGGCAGTTAATTTCAGTCTGATATGGCAGCCTCTGTATTAATTACAAAAATTATTATTTTCTGAATGCAAGTTCATTCCATCTCAGTTCATTCTTGAAATCACGAATATTTGTATCTTTATCAATGTAAACAGCTTCAATACCCATAGCTGCTGCCCAGTCACCCATCTGCTCTGCTGTCAGGTCATAGGAGAATGCTGTATGGTGGGCTCCGCCTGCAAGGATCCATGCTTCTGCACCTGTCTTAAGATTTGGCTGTGGTGTCCAGAATGCACTTCCTACAGGAAGCTTCGGCATCGGTTTCTCAACCTTCTTGCATTCCACATCGTTGATGATCAGACGGAAACGATCTCCAAGATCGATCAGAGATGTTGCGATAGCCGGACCTGTCTTGCTTGTGAATACAAGTCTTGCAGGATCTTCTCTGTCACCCATGGAAAGCGGGCATACTTTAATGCCGATCTTACCATCTGCGACAGACGGGCATACCTCAAGCATATGAGACTGAAGGATTCCTTCTTTTCCAGGTACAAAGTTATATGTATAGTCTTCCATCATGGAAGTTCCTTTTGCATCTTTTACACCAGCTGTCATGATCTTCATCAGACGAACCATTGCAGCTGTCTTCCAGTCGCCTTCTGCACCGAATCCATAGCCTTTTTCCATAAGTCTCTGGATTGCAAGTCCGGGAAGCTGTTTAAGAGCACCCAGATCTCCAAAGTGTGTAACGATTGCCTGATAATTTTTCTCTTCCAGGAATTTCTCAAATCCGATCTCAATCTGAGCCTGAACTGCTACATGACGTTTAAATTCTTCCGGATCTCTTCCCTCAAGAAGAATATCATATTTGCTGTAGTATTCATCTACCAGCGCATCTACATCACCTTTAGCTACATCTTTTACATAATCAGCAATCTCATTTACAGGATAAGCATCAACTTCCCATCCGAATTTGATCTGTGCTTCTACTTTATCACCTTCTGTAACAGCTACGTTTCTCATGTTATCTGCTACACGACATACGCGGATATGGCTGCTCTCCATGATACCAACTGCTGTACGCATCCAGGAAGCAAGTCTTTCCTGAACATCTTTATCTGCCCAGTGTCCGACAATAACTTTTCTTTCGATTCCCATTCTTGTAACAATATGACCATATTCACGACCGCCATGAGCAGACTGGTTTTCATTCATAAAATCCATATCAATGGTATCATAAGGAATCTCCTCATTAAACTGTGTATGAAGATGGCAAAGCGGTTTTCTGTATTCTTTCAGACCAAGAATCCATGATTTTGCCGGTGAGAAAGTATGCATCCATGTGATAACACCTGCACAGTCCTCATCTGCATTTGCCTCATTAAATGTTTTACGGATCAGTTCGTTTGTGATCAGTGTTGGTTTCCATACTAATTCAAATGGAAGAACACCGCTCTTGTTTAATTCCTCAACAATGATTCTGGAATGCTCAGCAACTTTTCTTAAGCACTCATCTCCGTAAAGATCCTGTGAACCTGTACAAAACCAGAACTTATAGTTTCTTCCTGTTTTCATGATAAAATTCCTCCTAGATTTATTTTTATTTTTTATTTATTTCATTTGTTTACAATATTTTTCTGCATGATCCCCGTATGATCAGTTCCGGATAAATCAGTCTTTCAACCTTACTTTCTTCTTCAGGAACTCCGTTGATCTTCTCAAGTATAAGCTCTGCTGCCATTTCTCCCAGCTTTTCCTGCGGATGAGCTATCGTTGTGATTCCGCTTCCTCGCTGAGCATACAGTGAATTGTCATAACCGGTAATGGAAATATCATCCGGTATCCTGACTCCCATTTTCTCCAGTTCTTCCATAACCTGAACAGCAATCTGATCATTGTAACAGACGATTCCATCCGGAAGCTGTCCGCTCTGTACCATTTCTTTTGCCATCAGTGCAGGTTTTACTTTCCTGTCCTCTGTATGAAACCAGACAACATCATCAGGATCATAGGCAATCCCTGACTCCTGTAAGGCCTTCACATATCCCTTGTGGCGCTCCAGTCCCTGCATATCGTCTGCCTTAAAGAAACCCTTGATCTTTTTATGTCCCAGTTCCAGCAGATATTTTGTTACAAGATAGCCTCCCTGTGCATCATCCATAAGAATATGAGGTTTATCCCTCATTTCTGAATAGATTCCCTGAATAAACACATACGGAATTTCAAATTTATCCAGATTCTGATAAAGATTTCTGTGTTTACAGATCATCTCACTTTTGCTTGGTTCAATGATCAGTCCATCAATATCTTTCTTCAGAAGTTCCTCCAGACATCTGGCCTCTTTCTGTCTGCTGTTTGCTGTGTTTTTCAGGATAATACTGTAACCGCTTTCTGAAAGGACATTATCCATTCCCTGTATCAGTCTCGGAAAAATATAATCAGAAATATATGTGGTCACTACCGCAATATTCTTTGAATTCTTTATATGGCGCATATTCTCAGAGCAATAAGTACCTCTTCCGTGAAATGCCTCTACATATCCGTCCTGCTCCAGGATTCCCAGTGCTTTACGAACTGTATGTCTACTCAAGGAATATTTCTGTGAAAGCTCGTTTTCTGAAGGAAGCTTCTCTCCCGGTCGGATAGCTCCTGACATAATATCACTTCTGAGCTGTTCCATCAGTGAGAAATATTTCGGCTTTCCATTATCTGTCATGTCTTCTTCCCTCCTGTATTTAGGATACAACTTGTACGCACGTACGAACAAGTTGTTTTTTATGCATAAATTATACAAAATATCGAGAGATTTTTCATTAGTTTTTTCCAAAACACCTCGAGGGATAGTGATGTGTGAACAGTAACAGTTCATCCTTTACGAAAGTTACCAATATCCGATTGATTTCAACATCACTTCGGCTCAGCTTTTTCTATACCATAACATTCATGGCAAATCCCATGTACCGCCATACGTATTTCTTTATCCAGACGTGAATTACAGGTGATCAGAGTCACCATTCTCTCCCTTTCATCAGGCTCTACTCCTGTGTCATACATGGAATTATTTTTCAATATAGATAATTGTCTCCTGTATGCAGGACTGGATAACTTGTATCCATATTCAAATGCCGGGCTTTGGGAAGATGCCTGTTCCACAGAAAAAATTTTGTACAGAAACTTTCTTTTTGGTGTTGTGATCTCAATTTCAGGACATTTTTTTAGAAATTCAGGCTGTTCATAACGGTTCAGATTTGCAAACATCATATTACCTTCTATATTATGCCCGTAAAGAATACTGTGGGAATCTGTGAAATTCTTTTTTATGTCATGTTCCAGAAAAATACATCCAAACAGATCTTCCTCTCCTCTGAAATTATGTTTCAGGTAATATTCATCATCTGCCGCCTGAACTACAGGATAAGAAATATCGGCTCCCGGGACAGTAATCCAGGCAACTGTCTGAGAGTTGATCTTTCTTAAATTTTCCCAGGAAATCCCGAAGGATTCCCTGATTTCATCTGTACAGTTTTTGTTTTTTGATTCAGAAGATCTTCTCTGTTTTTTCCTGCGTTTTTTTTCACTGTTTTTTGTACTGCTGTCTTCATCAGTTTTTTTGCCATCTGCCAATAATCCGGCACCTGCTCTGTTCTTCACCCCTGCCATTTTGGAAAGCTCTGCATATTCCTGCCTTGCTGCAAGATTCTGTTCATAACTTTTTATATAGAAGCCGGCACAATATATAAGAAGCCCAATTGCTGCTATGATCATACTTACTGCAAATGTTCTGAGTTTTTTCATTTCCGCGGCATACCCTTTATATTTCTTTTCCCGGAAACAGTTCTTCTGTAGATCACCACACCTCCTGTCAGCAGTCCCATTCCGAGGAGTCCAAGAACAGCCATCATTTTAAACGGTCTGACATCTCCTGTTTTAGAACTTCCTGCCATGGAACCACCCTGATAGCTTCCGTATCCACCCGAATTTCCGTAACTGCTGCCTCCGTTTCCGGAAGTTGTGCCTCCATTATTTCCACCATTGTAAGATGCCAACGGTGCTTTCGTCGGTACAGGAGTCATTTTCGGGCAGGTTCCCGGTACAGATGGTGTTGGTGTGGCTTTTGGCTGCTCCGTCGGTTTCGGTACTTCTGTAGGTTTTGGTGTCTCTGTCGGCTTTGGTGTTTCTGTTGGTTTCGGTGTTGCAGACGGTGTTGGTGTGGCAGTGGGTTCTGCTTTTGTTTTCACATATACCTCCTGCTGCGCCGCAATTTCCGGTGAAATATCTCCTCTTGCTTTCGCTGTGTTTACAATTTTTTCAGGCTCTGTGCTTTCTGTTTTAAATACCACTTCATAGCAGACTTCAATTTTATCCATATCTGACAACGATGCTCCTGTCTGAATTACAAATCCTGTATCATCTGCCTCTATTTTGGCATCTTTCAGCTCTATGCCGTTTTTCTTCACAAAAATGCTGTCTTTTACAATAGAAGCCCCTTGGGTTTCCAGTTTATCTTCGATAACAATATTCTGATCTGTGACATCCTCACGCAGTTGTCTTACTGTCAGCTTATAGTATCCTTTCTCACCGGACGCATACTCTTTCTTATCTGATTCCTTCACAATTTCCAGAATCGGACTGTGTACCTCTGTCTCTGTTTCCCCGGTTGCAGGTATCTTTTCACTGCTGTCTGCAACTGCAGTATTGTGCACTTTCTGTCCTGCCAGGGCTGCATCAATCACTGCTGCCTGATATTCCACGATCATACTTTTCTGTTCCTGACAGTCCAGAGGATTATACATTACCTGCTCAAAAAGACCGCCTTTATCATTATCGCAGATACTATATCTGCTGTCCCTGACCAGTGTCCTGCCTGTTGACATCAGGAAAGTATTATCATCATTGATCTGTACATCAGCATCTGCCACATTTCCTTTCTCATCCATCAGAATCACCGAATCCTTCAGAAGACGTACTCCCTGAGTATCGATCACATCCTGCAGAGTAACATTACGCGCCACACATCCGGTCTGCTCCTGTGTCAGGACAATGCGGTATGTAATAATATCACCATATTTGTAAAATGGTTTGTCCGTCGTCTTCTCTACGTTAAGAACAGGCGAGTTCACCCAGATTTTTGAGGAGTCCTTTACTTTCTGTGCATTATCTGCATACGCCTGTGCTGTATTTACAATCTCCATCCCATTTACGCTTTCCTGCGCAGTACAGCGGAAATTAACAGTCACAGGTGTCTGATACGGAAGATCTGAAATCGTCACGATCCATCCGGTTCCCTGACGTGTAACCTGACAGCTGACCGGTTTTTCCACTGTTTCTTTATAATTTTCCGGATTCAGCTGATTTCCTGCATCATCAGTTCCTGCCACCGGATTCTGAATAACAGCCGGAACACCGCTTACAGTAACAGCATCTTCAGCTCCGTCCAGAGCCAGCCCTTCAGGAAGGGAAAGATCACTGATCACAAGATTTCTTGCGATAGATCCCTTCTGAAGATTATTAACCGTAACCTGATAATTCACCTGTTCTCCTACCCGAAATTCATTTTCCGCACGTCCGTCCCCGGCTGCCAGATATGGATTCTGAAAACTTTTCTCAATAGAAAGAACTGCTGTATTTACATACACTTCTGCGTCATCCTGTGAAACAGGGGCATTCTGCGCCTGCACATTGGCAACATTAATGCTTTCCATTCCATTTGCCGCTTCCGCAACTGTGCAAAGGAAAGAAATCATAACCGGAGTATTTGCCGGAAGATCTGAAATGTTCAGTCTCCATCCGCTTCCCTCCTGAAGAAATTCATAATTCACCGGTTTCTCTGATGTCTCATTATAAAATTCCGGATTGAGCTGGTTCAAAACATCTTTGGTCCCTGCTGTCAGCTGCGTAATATTCTGTGGGATTCCGCTTACCGATACATCCTCTGCCGATGAAAGCGCAAGTCCTGCCGGCATACCGGTATCCCAGACAGTTACGTTCCGGGCCACTGTACCTGCTTTTTTATTCTCCACCACCACATTGTACTGTACCTGTTCTCCGACCTGCCATTCATAATGATCTGCAGATTTCTCAATCCAGAATTCTCCTGAATTTACATATACTTCTGCATCATCAGATCTCTCATCTGTATTAGCAGCTTTTACAGTTGCTGCATTTACGCTTTCGTGTCCATTTGCCTCTTCCTGTGCGATACAATGGAAAATAATCGTTACAGGCTGACTGTATGGCACATAAGAACAATAAAAGGAAAATCCGTTCTCATCTGCATTCAACTGAGAATCCACAGATCTCGCTTCATATGCCTGTCCTGTTTTCTTATCCGGTACGGGATAGTTTACCTGTTGCTGAACTCCCAGTACTTCCATGCTCTGTGCACCACCTGCCAGAACCAGTCCCTGCGGCAGACCAATATCAGTAATAGTTACATCTTTTGCAATTGTTCCTGCCGTTACATTATTCACCACGATCCGGTAAGCTACCTGCTCTCCTGCCTGCCATTCATATTTGTCTGCTGTTTTATCAATTTCAAGCTGTGGACTGTTCGGCCATACTTCTGCCATATCCTTTCTGGATTCCTGTTCTCCTGTCTCAGGATTGATCAGATTATCCGCTGTTGCAGTCACAATATTTTCCCATTCCTGTCCATTGGAATCCGCAGATGCCTGACATTTAAAACGGATTGTGATCGTCTCCCCATACTTCAGGGACGGACACTCTGCTTTCCATCCATTTTCTCCCTGTCCGGTAAGCGTACAGTTCTCGCCTCCCTGACTTGTCTCTACAGCATACTGCCCTTCCAGAAACTGCAGACATGATGGAAGCTCGTCTGTAATAACAACATTTACTGCTTTTACATCCTGTTTTGTCTGAGAAACCAGAACCTCATAATCTATGATATCTCCCGTTTTCCATTCATACTGAGAAGTATTTTTCTTTACTTCCAGTTCCGGTGGAATCACACCCTTTACCCACACTGTTTCCGTATCCATTGTATCTCCGCTTCCGTTTGTACGTTCATAACTCATGGATGCATGGTTTGGTACAAGAATACTGTATCCATCCTCTGCAAGGTATTTTGAAATGTTAATTTCTGATTCCGGTCTCTGGCGTACTTTTAAAGTAAATGTGTAAGTCTGATTATCTGTAAATGCTTCATCCTGAAGGCTCTCTGCTTTGGCCCTGCAGGTCACTTTCTGTCCTTCAACAGCAACATCAAACCAGTCTGTCACTGTCTGCCCTGCATCATTCACAATACTGACTTTTGATGCATCCTCTATAGTAAGACAATCCTCAAGTATATCCTGTACCACAAAGGATTTCAGTCTATTGGGTGTCACCTCCGCCCGGATCATATACTGGAATTCCTGTCCCTGACGAATGCCAAAAGGTTTTTCTTTTGATGTGGCAGCTGCCTGTTCCCATGTACAGTTTGCCTCTCCCACACGTTTCTCAGGCGCTTTTTTCATCTCAACATCACCGAAACAATAGGATGTAAAATCAAAATATGCATATGCTTTGCAGTATTTCTGTCCTTTAAAGTTCGGACAATAACTGTTGCCTGATGGATCCAGATATTTATTTCTTGTAATCTCTGCCCATCTTTCCTGAGAACCGGCTTTTGCAATGGCATCTTCACGACTTTTATCCCATTTATCCAGTCTGAACTGATGACAGAATTCTACCGTAAAATTATCTGTATTATAAAAAAGATTCAGCCATCCTCTCGGATCATCCGGCTCAACGGAACCAAGGGGTGAGCTTACAGAATTCCCATCTACCGTCAGATAATCATTGTTTTTCAGAACATATGCATTATCCAGACTGCTGTCTGACGGAATACGGACTCCCTGTCCCGCATCAATATCACGTATGGTTCCATGGCCACTGATCGGCAGTGTTTCTTCTGTTCCATGCTTCAGAAACTGAAACTTAACCTTTGCGTATCCTACAGAATAAATAAATACACCGATACTGTTTTTGGAAAAGCCAACCATTGGATAAGCTTCATTATCTTTCCATGCAAACGTAGCTCCGCCTTTATTCTGAACAATCGATTCTGCAGTGCGCAGATCATAACGGGGTTCTGCATTCTCTACTCCCACAAGAATGAGTCTGACATCAACAATATTTCCATTTCCATCTTTTCCTACATTGTTATAACGCATCCCTGCGCTTCCGGCTTTATAGTCCGCTCCTACACGAACGCACTCTGTGTCACGTTCACTTTTTCCATTGTCTGAAAAAGCTTCCCTGTCCAGATTATCACACCCAAAAGATTCATATGTGGTAATTCCGGGCTGAAACTTCATGTTAAAGCGATAACCATAATCTACCACCTTGTCACTGTCCCATGTTTCTACAGTTAACGGTGCCGCCTGAGTTACGCAGACAGGCACAAGCCCCAGAATTGCCTGCAGAATAAAAAGCATTGCAAGCAGCAAAGCTCCAAGGCGTTCTTTCAGTTTGAAATTGTGTTTCATTTTCCGTCTCCTTTCCGAACAAAAAATATAAAAATGAATGTGGGATTTTTCCCTGCACCTGGCAGGATTAAAGAATAGAAATAAGTTGAAATGTATGATTATAAATATTCAAGGGGAATTAATATCGTGAAACAAGAACGTTTCCACTTAAGATTTTTAAGATTCTGCGCAGGGTTTCTTTTCTGAAACCCTGCACAGATTTTCATTGATTATTTCTTTTCTTCAGCCATGAAAGAAAATAAAGAATAATTGCAAGAATAATAAAAAACGGAATCGCAACTCCGATTATCAGTATCAGTAAAACAATTATAACAGCCGCCGCTACAATAACAACAGCCCTGCCATGCCAGGTAGAAAGATCGATTACTTTTTTCCATCTTTTCTCCTGCTGATGAGGAAGCTCTGTCTCATTGCCATAACTACTTCCGTAAGAAGAATACTCTCCGTAATCTTCCTGTGTACTTCCATCATCTGTATCGATCAGAGTTTTTGCTATCAGATGCGGGTCTCCCAGTTCCTGTAGTACTTCCTGCTCTGAACGTCCGCCACGTACCTGAGATTGTATATAATCTTCATAATATCTGATATGTGCTGCTGCTTTGCCCTCCTGCATCTGACCGGCAAGCTGGCTTCTCAGGATTTCCAAAAATTCTTTTCTGTTCATCTTCTACACTCCATTTTGCCAGAAATACATATCAAAACTCTACTGCTCTCTCCGTTATCAGTAACGTTCGTACTCTTATTTTACCATATATACCGCAGGTAGCAACTAATATAATCATAAACTTTTTATGAAATTCTTATAAACTCAGTTACTGTTCACTCCGTTCTCAGTAACTGAGCCAAAATTCATTCCAGATTGCCTGCGGCAATGGAATTTTGGCTTGTATGTCATTTCCCGACAATTTTTGCATACATTTCAGGTCTGCGGTCTCTGAAAAGTCCCCAGTTCAGTCTATCTGCCTTTAATGCATCCAGGTCAAAAGTGCTTACAAGCACCCCCTCTTCCCCTCCGAGCAGTTCTGCACAGAGAGCACCTGTGTTGTCTGTGATAAAAGAGGAACCATAAAAATTAAGAGCAGATTTCTGCATTCCATTTTCCGGACATGGCTCTACTGTTTCCTCACCGATTCTATTGGCAGCGATCACAGGAATCAGGTTGGAGGCAGCGTGTCCCTGCATACATCTTCTCCAGTGTTCCATGCTGTCACATTCCAAGATGGGTTCACTTCCGATGGCAGTGGGATAAAAGAGAAGCTCTGCGCCCTGCAGTGCCATACATCTTGCCGTTTCCGGGAACCACTGATCCCAGCAGATTCCAACTCCAATGGTTCCAAATCTGGTATCAAAAACCTTAAAGCCGGTATCTCCCGGTGTGAAATAGAATTTTTCCTGATAATAATGGTCATCCGGAATATGTGTTTTCCGGTAAACGCCGAGATTCTTCCCATCTGCATCCAGAACCGCAACGCTGTTATAAGTATTATTGACCTCTTTTTCATAAAAGCTGACCGGGATCACAATCCCCAGCTCTGCCGCTACCCTGCTGAAATGACGCACTGCAGGGTTTTCCTCTGCAGTCTGCGCATATTCATAATACTCATATCTGCGCTCCTGGCAGAAATAGGGCCGTTCAAAAAGCTCCGGAAGAAGAACAATCTCAGCTCCCTTTGCTGCTGCCTGACGCACCAGTTCCTCTGCATGGGCAATATTTTTCTCCACACTTTTACTGCATTTCATCTGAACTGCTGCCACTGTTACATTTCTCATCCTGTCTGTTCCTCCTGCTCCTGTTTACATAAGTAAGTTTTTTCATAACTTTCAGGTAATAACCCTCAAACACATGACTCTCAAAGTTTTTCTGCATCAAGGTCAGATATTTTTTCCGGGAATCTGCTGGGTAATACAGTGAATATTTCCACCGCCGACAATGATGGCTCTGGCATCAATGGGATAAATCCTTCTTTCAGGAAAACACTTCTGCAGAATCTCCACTGCCCTTTTGTCATTTTCATCCCCAAATTGTGGAAGGATGATCCCTCCATTGGAAATATAGAAATTCACGTAACTGGCGGCCATCCGTTCTCCGGTTTCCCGTTCGTCTTCTCCCTCTTCAAACACAAAGCCATCCACATCTTCCTGGGTAAGGCAGACCGGTTTCTGAGGAATCGGAAGCTTATGAATCTTAAATTTTCTGCCTTTTGCATCTGTTTCCTGTTCCAACACCTTCAGATCAGACAGAGACATGGCATACTGCGGATCTGTCTCATCCTCTGTCCATGCAAGCACAACCTCTCCGGGCCTCACAAAAGCACACACGTTATCCACATGCTCATTGGTTTCATCCTGATAGATTCCACATGGAAGCCAGATAATCTTGTGAACACCGAGCCAGTACTTCAACTGTTCCTCTATCTGTTCCCTGCTCATCTGAGGATTACGTCCCTGACTCAGAAGACAGGCCTCTGTAACGATCAGAGTCCCCTCTCCGTCAGAATGGATGGAACCGCCCTCCAGCACAAAAGGTCTGGCATCCAGACATGGACAACCGAGAGTCCTGCAGATAAAGGCAGCCACCCTGTCATCCTTTTCCCAGTTCCGGTAAAGCCCGTCAAAGGTACCTCCCCAGGCATTAAACTGCCAGTCAACTCCACAGACCGCCCCTTTCTCATCCAGAACCATGGTTGCTCCCACATCTCTGGCCCAGGCGTCATCTGTCTCGCATTCCAGCAAAGTCACACCGGAAACATTCCCAAGCTGATTCTTTGCATTCTCCATCTGAGCTTTGGAAACCAGCATATACACCTTTTCGCTCTCTCCAATAGCCTCTGCAACTTTCACAAATGCTTTCTGTGCTTCCCTTGCCCCATAATTCCAGGAACCGGGACGTTCCGGCCAGATCATCACACATCCCTCATGAGGCTCAAATTCTCCGGGCATACGATATTTTGTTCTGTTCTTCTCTGTAACTTCCATGTCTGTCTCCTTTTCTTTGATAGCCCGGCAGATATCAGGAAAGCCGGTTCTTAAAGTCTTCGTATCCGAAATGTCTGATAACCTCACACTCTCCGTCCTCATGCATAACCGCAATATCCGGCAGCGGCATACCGTTAAATGTATTATTCTTCACCATAGAATAAATCGCCATATCCATAAAATACAGCTTGTCCCCGATCCGGATCTCTCTGTCAAAGGAATAATCTCCGATTACATCTCCTGCCAGGCAGGTGCAGGAAGATAAGCGGTAGGTATATGCCTTCTCCCCTGCTTCCCCGCTGTCCTTAAGAGGCGGACGATAGGGCATCTCCAGCACATCCGGCATATGGCAGGCTGCAGAAGCATCCAAAATCAGCGTTCTGATCTCATTTTCCACAATGTCCATAACCTCTGTCACCAGATATCCGGCATTCAGGGCAACAGCCTCCCCGGGCTCCAGATAAATATCCAGATCATAGGTTTCCTTCATATGCTGAATACATTTTTCCAGGAGCTTTACATCATAATCCTCTCTGGTAATATGATGTCCGCCGCCCATATTCAGCCAGGAAACCTCAGACAGAAATTCTCCAAACTTCTCCTCTACCGCCTGCAATGTTTTCTCCAGGTCATCCGCATTCTGTTCGCAGAGCGTATGAAAATGCAGTCCGTCGATCCATTTCAAACATTCCCCGTCAAAGTTCTCTCTGGTAACCCCCAGCCTTGAACCCGGCGCACAGGGATCATAGATCGCATGATCCCCCTGAGTGGAGCATTCCGGATTAATACGGAGTCCCAGACTGGCTCCGGTACACACTCCTTTAAATTTCTTCAGCTGTGCTGTGGAATTAAAGATAATATGGTCACAGATATGATCCAGTTCCTCTATATCTTCTGTACGGTAAGCAGGGGAAAAAACATGATTCTCTTTCCCCATCTCTTCATATCCAAGCCTTGCCTCAAACAGACCGCTGGCAGTGGTACCTGCCAGATATTTTCCGATCATGGGATACAGGGCAAAGCCGGAAAACGCTTTCTGCGCCAGAAGGATCTTACACCCGGTATCCTCCTGGACTTTTTTCAAAATCTCCAGATTCTCCCGCATCTTCTTCTCATCGATCACATAGCAGGGAGTTTGCAGTTGATCAATCTTCATTGGCTTTCCAGACCTTTACCAGTTCAGGATCTTCGCAGACTTTCCATGGAAGTCCCCATTTGTTCAGTGCTTCCATATATGGATCCGGATCAAATTCTTCCACATTAAATACACCCGGCTTCTTCCACTGTCCGGTCACTACCATCATGGAACCGATCATAGCCGGAACACCTGTTGTATAGGAGATTGCCTGGGATTCCACCTCTTTATAGCATTCCTGATGATCACATACATTATAAATATAAATACTTTTCTCTTTTCCGTCCTTAACACCTGTGAAAATACAGCCGATATTTGTTTTACCCACTGTTCTCGGACCCAAAGATGCAGGATCCGGCAGAAGAGCTTTCAAAAACTGGATCGGCACGATCTCCTGTCCATTAAATTCCACAGGTGCGGTGGAAAGCATTCCTACATTTTCCAGACATTTCATATGTGTCAGATAGCTCTGTCCGAATGTCATAAAGAAACGGATCCTCTGTACTCCCGGAATATTTTTTGCCAGTGATTCAATCTCTTCATGATGAAGAAGATACATATCCTTCTTTCCTACCTCAGGGAAATCATAGACAGATTTAAATTCCATAGGCTCTGTTTCTACCCAATGTCCGTCTTCCCAGTAGGAACCATTTGCGGAAACCTCTCGAAGATTGATCTCCGGGTTAAAGTTTGTGGCAAAAGGATATCCATGATCACCGCCGTTACAGTCCAGAATATCAATGGTATGGATTTCATCAAAATAATGCTTCAGGGCATAGGCACTGAATACACTGGTAACACCCGGATCAAAACCGGTTCCCAGAAGAGCAGTCAGTCCTGCTTCCTTAAATTTCTCATTATAAGCCCACTGCCAGGAATAATCGAAATAAGCAGTAAAGCCTTTTTCTTTACATCTCTTTTCATAGATTGCACGCCATGTGGGATCTTCTGTATCCTCTGCTTCATAATTGGCAGTATCAATATAATCCGCGCCGGCTTCCAGACATGCATCCATGATGGTAAGATCCTGATATGGAAGTGCCACATTCAGGACAGCATCCGGCTTATAGGCTCTGATCAATTCTGCGACCTCTGCTGCATTATCCGCATCTATCTTTGCTGTCTCAATTTTTGTCTTCGTTGTACTTTCAATCTTCTCTTTGAGTGCATCGCATTTTTCCTTTGTCCTGCTTGCGATCATAATCTCTGTAAAAACATCGCTGTTCTGACAGCATTTGCGAATTGCCACTGAAGCTACCCCACCACATCCGATTACCAATAATCTGCTCATAAACTGTTTTCCTCCTCTTCCAGTAAATCTTCTACATATTTTGGAAGCATAAATGCTCCTCTGTGAAGGTTTGTTGTATAATACCATGTTTCTATATTAAGATTATCAAACCTCTCCGGCCTGAAATCTTCCAGTGGATGATATTTCTTTGATGCAAATCCAAAAAGCCAGTATCCCGAGGGACAGGTAGGGATATGTGCCTGATAAACCCTGCTCACCGGAAATGACCGGAAAACCTTTCTGTGCATCTTTCTGCATTCCACCTCATCCTCATCATAAAAAGGACTTCCATGCTGATAAACCATGATTCCGTCATCTCTGAGAGCCTTATAACAGCTTCCGTAAAATTCCTTTGTAAAAAGTCCCTCTGTATGTCCCAGCGGATCTGTGGAATCATTGATGATCAGGTCATATCTGGCCTTTTTATTCCGCAGGAACCGAAGGCCGTCTTCATAATAAATGTTGACTCTCTCATCCTTCAGTCCCTGGGCAATATCCGGAAACATCTCCGCACATACATCCACAAACATTTTATCGGATTCCACCACATCAATGCTCTCAATCTGTGGATAATGGATCAGTTCTCTGGCAACTCCACCGTCACCGCCGCCGATGATCAGAACATTTTTTACATTGGGATGTACTGTCATTGGCACATGCGTGACCATTTCATCATAAATAAATTCATCTTTATCAGAGAATACGATCTCACCGTCCAGAGCCACAAATCTTCCAAATTCTTCAGACTCAAACACATCGATTCTCTGAAATTCACTTTCCCCTGAAAATAACTGTCGGTTAATCCGGACAGAAAGCTTTACATTTCCTGTATGGAACTCGGAATACCATAATTCCATGATCAGATACCCCCTTTCAGGACCTGAAGATGTTCTACCTTCGGATCCTCCATTCCCTGCATGGAACAGCCTTTGTCTCTTGCATAAAGAATGTATTCTACAATTTCCTGTGTCACCATTTCCCCAGGAGCAAGAATCGGGATTCCCGGAGGATAACACATAACAAATTCACCGCTGATCCTGCCTGCCGCCTGTTCCATGGGCAGAGATTCTTTCTCCGCATAAAATGCCTGCTGTGGAGACGCCACCACTGCAGGTGCGATATATTCCCCGGAAAGCATACCTGTACTGTCCTTCTTATACAGACGTTCAATATCAGCCAATGCCCCTACCAGTCTCTCAATATCCTGAAGCCTGTCTCCGATGGAAATGTAAGCCAGAATATTACAGATATCTCCAAACTCGATCTGAATATCATATTCATCTCTGAGAAGATCATAAACTTCAATACCTGCCAGCCCATTTCCCAGTGTATAAATGGAGAGTTTTGTAACATCAAAATCAAAAACACTGGTTCCATTGATCAGATCCATGCCATATGCATAATAACCGCCGATCTCATTGATCTCCTCTCTGGCATACTGCGCCATCCCTGCAACCTTTTCAAAGGATTCCTCTCCCCTAAGTGCCAGATTTCTTCTGGAGATATCCAGACTGGACAACAGAAGATAAGAAGCGCTTGTGGTCTGAGTCAGATTGATGATCTGGCGCACTTTCTCTGCATTCATACTCTTATTCAAAAGCAGCAACGAACTCTGTGTCAGACTTCCGCCGGATTTGTGCATGGAAACTGCCGCCATGTCAGCACCTGCCGCCATCCCGGACACAGGAAGGTTTCTGCCGAAATAAAGATGGGTTCCATGAGCCTCATCTGCCAGCACCTTCATTCCTCTTGCATGAGCCTTCTTTACGATAGTCCGCAGATCCGAACAGATTCCATAATAGGTAGGGTTATTTACAAGAACCGCCACCGCATCCGGATTCTCATCCATAGCCTTCTCCACCTGGCTGACTTCCATGCCAAGGGAAATGCCCAGCTGCGCATTCACCTCCGGATTTACATAAACCGGAATTGCACCGCACAGTACCAGGGCATTGATGGCACTTTTATGTACATTTCGCGGCAGAATGATCTTATCCCCTGCCTTGCAGACAGACAGGATCATGCTCTGCACTGCAGATGTGGTTCCTCCTACCATAAGGAATGCATGCGCTGCGCCAAAAGCATCTGCTGCAAGCTCCTCCGCTTCTCTGATCACCGAAACCGGGTGGCAGAGATTGTCCAGCGGCTTCATAGAATTAACATCCAACCCCACACATTTCTCTCCCAGCAACTGTGCAAGCTCCGGATTTCCTCTTCCTCTTTTATGTCCCGGCACATCAAAGGGAACGACTCTCTTCTTTCGGAAACGTTCCAGTGCTTCATATATGGGCGCATGCTGTTGTCTTTCATAATCCATTTGACATGTTCCTCTTTTCCTGTCGTCATGTACCGGCAAATACAGTTCTATCATTCAGCAATTGTATACTGCCTCAAACCGGCACAATGATTCAATTATTTCTCTATATATTTGCTATATCTGCACAAAAAAAGAAGCAGATAAGTTCATTCACCATCTGCTTCTCTCATGATCTATAGAATTTCTCAGGCTCTGTCTCTTTATATACTGACCGGATTTCCCGTATAAATCCGTCTGTATCCTGTGCCTGTTCCCGTATTCTGAAATATTCATGACTGCTGTCGTCTTCAATCGCTGGCAAATATATGCTATGCTCTTATTGACCGTTTCACAAGATGATGTGTGCTTACGCACTGATTATTATAAAGTAATCAACTTATAAAATTTGAGCTTCTAACTCAATCAATAATGTGGTGTCTCCCACCCGGCAACTGCCCCGCCTGTCCGTATGGCTTAACATTCAGAAACTGTCTCTGAATGTGAGCAAATATTTGCATGAAAACGATAGTGTCTTTTCATACTAAAGATGAGAATAACATATCTTCTGAACTGTTGTCAATTCCATTTTCCATATTTTGCACAGTCTTTACCCGCTTTTTATATTTTCTTCATTTATCAGGGAAAACTGTGTTTATTTTTTAACAATTTCTTCCCTTGAGAAAACGTATTTTCTTTCATTACCAGGGATTACGATTCTCTTCTCTTATCAATTTGCACAACTTTTATCCAGTTTACTCACATTTTTTGACGTTTCAACAAAAATTTTCTTGACATTTTTTTCTCAAAATGATATATTGTATTCATCAATTGAAAGAACCTTCGAGTACTGACGGAAAGAGTGGAGTGCAAACCACGTGGAGTCGGAGGTTTGTGGGAGCCGACCGTCTGGGCAGTATTTGAAATATTCAGATACTGGCCTTTTTTTATAACTTTCAGGGCAGAAATCAGGAATACCAGGCAGACCGGCCAATACTTCTTTCAATTAATAATTGTTGCTGATCGCGGAGTGAACAGCAACAGAAGTTTTTCATGTTATGCGGAAACGAAAGGAGAAAAACAATTATGGGATTCAAATCAGACATTGAAATTGCACAGGAATGCGAGATGCTTCCAATTACTCAGATCGCAGAGAAAGCAGGTATTGACGACAAATATCTGGAGCAGTACGGAAAATACAAAGCAAAAATCGACTACAATCTTCTGAAGGAAAGTGATAAGAAGGATGGAAAATTAATCCTCGTTACAGCTATCAACCCAACTCCAGCAGGAGAAGGTAAAACTACTACTACTGTAGGTCTTGCAGATGGTATGCAGAGACTTGGCAAGAGTGTTATGGTAGCTCTTCGTGAGCCATCCTTAGGACCGGTATTCGGTGTAAAAGGTGGTGCAGCAGGCGGCGGATATGCACAGGTTGTTCCTATGGAAGATATTAACCTTCACTTCACAGGTGACTTCCATGCCATTGGCGCAGCTAACAACTTACTGGCAGCTATGATCGATAACCATATCTTCCAGGGCAATGCATTAAACATCGACCCACGTAAGATCACATGGAGAAGATGTGTAGATATGAACGACCGTCAGCTTCGTAACGTAGTAGATGGTCTTGGTGGAAAGACAAACGGTATGCCTCGTGAAGACGGATACGACATCACAGTTGCATCTGAAATCATGGCAGTTCTCTGTCTTGCAAGCGACATCAAAGACCTGAAAGAAAGATTATCCAAGATCATCATCGGATATACATACGGAAAAGTTTCCGAGCAGAAACCTGTAACAGCAGGTGACCTTCACGCAGAAGGCGCTATGACAGCCCTGTTAAAAGATGCTCTGAAACCAAACCTTGTACAGACTCTGGAACACGTTCCTGCAATCGTACATGGCGGACCATTCGCAAACATCGCTCATGGATGTAACTCTGTAACAGCTACAAAGATGGCTATGAAGCTTGCTGATTATGCAATCACAGAAGCTGGTTTCGGTGCTGACCTTGGTGCTGAGAAATTCCTTGATATCAAATGCCGTATGGCTGGTTTAAAACCAAGCGCAGTTGTAATCGTAGCTACAGTACGTGCCCTGAAATACAACGGCGGTGTTGCTAAAGCTGACCTTAACAATGAAAACCTGGAAGCTCTTGAAAAAGGTATCCCGAACCTGTTAAAACACGTTTCCAACATCAAAAACGTATACAAACTTCCATGTGTTGTTGCTATCAACGCATTCCCTACAGATACAAAAGCAGAGCTTGACTTTGTAGAAGCTAAATGTAAAGAACTGGGCGTTAACGTTGCTCTTTCTGAAGTGTGGGCAAAAGGCGGCGAAGGCGGAATCAAACTTGCAGAAGAAGTTATCCGTCTTGTTGAAGAACCAAACGACTTCTCCTATGCATATGAACTGGAAGGTTCTATCGAAGACAAACTGAACCAGATCGTTCAGAAAGTATATGGCGGTAAGAAAGTAGTTCTGACAGCTAACGCTCAGAAACAGGCGAAACAGTTAGAAGCTCTTGGCTTTGGCAACTGCCCGATCTGTGTAGCTAAGACACAGTACAGCTTAACAGATGACCAGACTAAACTGGGTGCTCCTACTGACTTCGAAGTTACAGTACGTAACCTGAAGATTTCCGCTGGTGCAGGATTCATCGTAGCTCTTACAGGCGAGATCATGACAATGCCAGGTCTTCCTAAAGTTCCGGCTGCTGAGAGAATCGATGTAGACGAGACAGGTAAGATTACAGGTCTGTTCTAATCCGGTTGAAATCAATCGAATAATTCAAAAATACAAAAATCATATTTATATATGACTGTCTCTTATA
>ENA-OZDX01000521-OZDX01000521.1-human-gut-metagenome-genome-assembly--contig:-NODE-521-length-20267-cov-10.136849_pt1 | contig 20267 bp, 10 predicted proteins | sample MGYA00245062_ERZ653597 | MGnify/ENA primary metagenome ERZ653597 (study PRJEB26926, sample SAMN06165186) | human gut metagenome | biome: ENVO:00009003; feature: ENVO:2100002; material: ENVO:00002003...
TTTTGTAAAACCAATCCGGTATAATTTTACCATCGGGAAATTTTTCCTGACTAAACAGTTGCAGACTGCAACATGTCGCTACTATTAAAAATGCTGACTTTATCATTTTCTATATCTCGTTACTTTTTTGCAAAAGTACCGCATGTTTCCATTTGCCCCAAAGCAAAGGATATGGAGATATTGATTTTCTTATGGAGTTCTATACAAAGGATTCAAATACTATTTATCTATATACAATATTCCATATTCAGACTTATTTTTGTACATATATCGAATTAAAATAAAACGCTCTCTACAGTATCAAAAAAGCGCATCCTCTTTATAAAAGAAGACACGCTACGATAGAGTTAAGTTTTTCTTATATCATTTATTCCGGGATGAACAATCCGGTAGACTATTATTTTGTAAACACAATCTCTCCTTTACGTCCGCCACCACGAAGAAAGATTTCATAAGTACTATTTCCTGATTCTTTTATTTTCAGCAGATCCAAATCCGTATTCTTTGTTTGTTCCCCGCGTATAACCGTTTTTAATACCCCTCCTGTTGTCCGGTCCAGTTCCACTCTTTGACATTTTAAACACCCGGCTCCAAGTAGTACTTCCCGCAGTATAATGTTCCATTATCTCTGCTTCCGTCACTCGATATGTACCTTGCCGGATATATACAGTATCTCCTGCCATCACTTTTGATTGTGCTTTACCCAACGTGGCAAAAGGCTTATCAATCGTCCCACTGTTTGAATCGCTTCCATTAGTAGCCACAAAATAATTCGTAGCCGAAAGAGAAAAGAGGAAACATCCTATAAAAAAAAGAAGAAGGCTAATACGTTTCATTGTATATTAAGTATTATGTAGCAGCAAAGCTACTGTTTTTTATACCATAGGAGCTGTAATATCGTACGTAAAGAATAGAATTTTGTCTTTTCTACTTCAATTATCAGACAAATTCCAGCATTAACAATCATAGTTCATAATAACAATAGTTTGATATAAGGATAAAAATGCATCCTTTATATACAAATTTGCAGGTGAATACTCTCCCAATCCACTTCCTTTGTAGAAAGAAAATATTCAATCTTTATAACAATATAATTATGAAAAACTTATTTTATGCGCTTACATTTTTTAGTTTTGTCACAGCTTGTAGTGATAATTCAGTCCAAAATCCAACACCACCTCCCGTGTCTGATAATGGTGATAACAATAATATGCAAGTTGTTGAGTTTCTAAGAAATCGTGCTATGGTGGCAAGTTATAACACTATCTTTCCTAATAAAGAAACAGAAAGAATAGAAAGAAAAGGCGTACTACTCAGCTGGAGATGGCTTTCCACCGATCCGGACGATATTGGTTTTGATATCTACCGCAAAGAAGGTAACTATAAATTCCAAAAGCTAAACAAAACTCCGATTATCAATAGTTCTAATTACAAAGATTTAACAGCAAACATTAATAAGATTCTCAAATACGAAGTTCGACAAGCAAATACCAATAATATTTTATGTTCATGTAACTTTACTCCGGAAATGGCACAGAACTTTTACCGGACGGTCCCATTAAACAATAATAATCTGCCATATCCCGATTTAGTATATAAAGCTTCGGATGCAGCTATTGGCGATTTAGACGGCGACGGAGATTATGAATTGGTTCTGAAACGTGAAGTGTCACCTCTTGACAATGGTAGCACGGGAATTGGAATTACTCCCGGAAGTTGCCTGTTAGAAGCATACAAGCTAACAACCGGGACATTTTTATGGCGTATCGATTTAGGCTCTAATATCCGGCAAGGTATTCATTATACTCCCTTCATTGTATATGACCTGAATGGAGATGGCAAGGCGGAGATCGCAGTCCGCACCTCCGAAGGTACCGTTTTCGGGGACGGAACGAAAATAGGCGATGTCAACCAAGATGGAATAACCGACTATGTAGACAGGGCTCCCCAAAGTGCCACTTATGGCAGAATTATCACAGGGCCGGAATTCTTATCTATCATTGAAGGCAGAACCGGAAAGGAAGTAGCCCGAACCGACTATATCTACCGTGGTGAAAAAAATAAATGGGTGACATATTGGGGAGATAATTGGGCAAACAGGATGGATCGTTTTCTGATGGGAGTCGGACACTTCAGATCTCAAAAAGGAATTCCAAGCCTACTCATGTGCAGAGGATATTATAAGAACTACCAGATTGTAGCTTTAGATTTTACTGATAACAAAATAACAGAGCGATGGCATTTTGATACAGCTGACAACTATTCGGATTATATAGGGCAAGGTAATCATAATTTAGCAGTCGGAGATATAGATGATGACGGAAAAGACGAAGTCTTATATGGGGCATGTGTCATAGACCATAACGGTAAAGGGCTATATAGCACAAAATTAGGACATGGTGATGCCATGCATTTGGGCAAATTTGATCCTACACAGGAAGGGTATCAAGTAGTAGTCTGCCATGAAGAACCCAAGGAGTATGGAAATATTGGAACAGAATTCCGGGATGCCAGAACGGGCAGGATATTACATTATATTCCCGGAAACGGCAAGGACGTAGGACGTTGTATGGTCGCAGATGTTGATCCGGACAGTCCCGGATGTGAATATTGGTCGTCAGAACCGGACGGTGTCATGTATTCCTGCAAAGGAAATGAACTGACAGGTAAAAGGGCACCTATAGCCAAAGGTGGTGATACATCATACAATATGACAATCTGGTGGAGTGGATCATTAAACAGGCAAATGCTTGATTACCTCGTTATTCACAGCTATACCGACGGACGTTTGTTCAATGGCAGCGATTGGGGTGTAAAAACAGCCAGCGGAACCAAAAACAATGCCTGTTTTTATGGCGATATTTGGGGAGACTGGCGGGAAGAAGTTATCTTCGTTGATGAAAATGATACAGAGCTAAGAATCTTTACTACTGATTTTGAAACCGACTATCGTTTCCATCCTCTAATGGACGACCATTTATATCGTTTAAGCGCTACACATCAGAACATAGGTTACAACCAGCCCACTCATCCGGGTTACTATATCGGTTCTGACTTGAACAAATAAAAAAGAAAGGCGTGTATGCTTTCCGCAAAGAACATACACGCTTTTTATAAAACTAACCCTATTCAAAACTCTATCATTTCCTTACCTCAATAAATATCAGAAAGCAAATACATATCGGGAGCTTACTCCAGGTCTGTCGTATTTCAATCCATCAACTTTGGTACTTCCACTGCTTGTCAACTGTACTCCAAATATACTTGTATTATTACGCTCTGTAGACGACCAATAATACATGTCATTTTTCAGTCCGTCACTACCTGTTATTTTTCCCAACTGCGTATTCATCGTTTCCCAATTAGTTACCATTGCCCTCAAATCACCGACAGAAGGAATAAACCAACCGGAAGAAATACTCGGAGCAACCAAATTATAGTTATTCAAGGAATTCACTAAAAGTGACTTATTCTTTGCTTCCGCATATTTTTTAATTACTTCCGTGTGATTATACCCTAATCGCTGATCCCTCGACGTACCATTCAATGTTCCGGTAGACGCCGATCCATCCCATCCCATCGGACTTAAATCAATATAGGAATTTCTTTCGGCAAACTCTGTACGATACCAAACTCTTATTTCATCTTTCTCCCCAAAAACAATATTGGTATTCTCTTTCAGCCCCAAAACCAATCCATGGGTACAGCCCGGATGATCACGCAATAATGCATCCTGACGTTCAGAATAAGTAAATTCATTATCTTCTGTAAAAGGATATAACACAGAAGGCATCGGATTACCAACAAAATAAACGACTCCTACACAATCATCGCTAACAGGAGCATTATCGTCAACAGAAGCCAACGCGCCATTAGAATATATCAGATCACCCACTTTCAACTCATGATCCACAGTTTGCAGTCCTCCGTCTATCTCACAATAAATATACTCTCCGGCTTTCAACTTTGTCGCATCTATCGAGTATTTTTTAAGCCCGTTGTCTACTGAACTGATAAAACTTCCTCCTATTTGCTCTACTTTTTTTGTCGGATTTACCAAAACACGGTAAGTCGTTGTTTCCTTATCATAATAAGGAATGATCACCTGCTCACCAATAGAAAATTTCACCTCTCTCAAAGATACACTGTAAGATGGCAGTTCAGGAGAAACCTCATTAGTGAAATTATAAGTAACAGAAGGCAGTTCGGCTACCATCAAGGCCATCCGATGATTCATTACAAAAGTTATTGTACTTCCGTCTGCTGAAGCCTCCCCTGTCATTAAATCATTATTTGTATATCTGTCACCACTCAGATCTGTGTCAACAGTCCAGTTCCCCACAATCGTTTCAAACGGATCCTCCTTCGTCATATCTATAGTTATATTTTCCTTATAAGGATAATACGCATAAAAAGTCACGGTTTCCAAATCTTCCGTACACGAAAGACGTCCTCCGTCAATTCCCCATATTCCATCATTATACGTCGCAAGGACATTTTTAATGAAAACTTCCTTATCACTATTTACCGCAAAAATACCAATCGCATCCCCGTCCGAAAAAGTTGTCTTGTAAGTCACATCAGTGACAGCACGACTTACATTGCCATTTTGTTGAATACTGGAATCAACCACCTCAATCTTTAATATATTACTATTGACGGCCAGCTTGGCATCCTCATCCTGCGAACATGCCACCATCAGAAAAGAACCGAGCAATACATAAATTACAAAAATGAATTTACAATATCTCATAATATTTCTTCTTTTAAATGTTTAATTATCATATAACTCCATACTTATTGACCTGCCCCCCTGACTCACAATAGTTTGAGTATTTCCCCCATCCCATTGTACATCTCCTGGTTCAACTCCTGTAATAGTATTACCGTCACTTGTATTAATTTCCTGACGATCTCCTTCAACCCATCCCTGAACTTCTCCAGATTCGACAGTTACATAAATCGTTTCATCCCTCTCACTGATTATTACAGTGTACGGATGTATGTGTCCGGGAACCAGGTCCATCTCACCAATCTTCTTGATAAAAGATTTCCCGCCCATTTCTATCTCAAAAGTAACCTCTGAAACTTTTTGAGGAAATACAATCAATGAAGTCCGCATATTTTCACCGGCCATAACCTTCTGAGATAACGCCAAAGCCGGTGCATCTTCGACAACAGCGGTCGTGCCGTCTATTGTATTGAAAGTTCCTTTAAGTTTCAAGCCAATCAACGTATAAGTTATGTCATCCAACGTCAAACCGTCTTTTCCTTCAAAAGAAAAATCAATCCTGCTCATCTGATGCGAAAAAGCAAAGTTGACATCCGGATTGTTCCGTCCGGCTTCCGTAGTCGCATAAAGAAAATCAATGGACATTTGCTTTTCCTGTGTTTGTTTATCCGAAGTCGTTTCCACTGTTATACAATCGGCAACCATAACGGAAGTCTCCGTAAATGGATAATAGGCGGACAATACATGTTCCTGTTTTCCCAGGAAATAAATAGACTGATTCTCGTCAAATGCTGCAAACGAAGATAAATTTCCTGTATATTTATAGGAAATATTTACATCATCTTCACAAGTTACCCCTATACGATCACCATCAGTCCACGTAGTACCAACAGTCCGGGACTTCTCCACAACCTCCGTGATTGTTCCCGAGATTGCCGCTTTCACCCCGACGATATCATCGCCGGAGTAATCATAGCTGCTACATCCCCAACATAAGATAGACAATGCAGCAATAAATGGCATTTTTCTTTTCATAAGACTATAATTTAACAAGTTATATTTTCGGAATAAAGACTGTTATTGTAATGTTACGCTCATCAATCCAATCACTACATCATTAGCAACGGTTTCCAATGTCAGTTCTTTCAGAGTCTTATTCTTGTCCAACGGAATATCCAGCATGACACCGGCGCCACCTTCAAATCTGCGGTCGGCAGATCCGCGAAGTTTCAAAGCCTTTCCCAAATCACGACTCACGATTCCTGTTTTTAAATGAAACCGATACGGGCGAGGTCTGGGAGCATCAAAAGCAAAATCATCCAGATAAAAGTCCTGCTCAATCGGACACCAATTATCAGGGTTTACCAATTCCAGCACCTCTGAAGTTCCATCTGTATAATATACACGTACAATTCCGTTGGCTATCCGGCACTGCATATGATTGGTGCTCCCTACAAGCAACAAATAAGCATGGGAAGCTTTTCCAGAGAGAGGAACCTTCACCATATCCGGATAATTATCCCATAAAGAAGTGTAAGCGATATTGTTACCTTCTTTCATTACACGGAAAGGAATACCAAGTGAAGTTTTATACATATTATCCTTCACCAAGCTACGTAAGCCGGAATCATCAATTTCAGCAGTCAGCAATGGATGGCACCATTCTCCAATTCCCTGAGTCGGTAACTGCAAAGTTGTATAAGGAGAACGTGGAGATAAATACTCATTTTTAAAAATATCCGCTACAGAAGAATTAAACTGCTTATCCATGTTTACCACACGACATTTACCAGTTTCAATATTTTCAAATCCATTGTATACGACTTGAGGAACATTGACATAGACATTGACAGGTTGCCACCATTCCATATTCCCTTGACGAGTGTACACAAAGAAAGTATGATGTCCTTTCTTATCTTTATTCACTTTCGACGAAAGCTTGGTTGTGTTTACCTTCTTCGTTACCAGAACATTTTGCGGGTCATATACTTTAAGAAACGAAATACCCTGAGGAGCGTTCAAGTCTACCTGTCCTTCCAGCGTAGTAACAATTTCATCATTTGCAATCTGTTGTAAGACATTACCTTCCCATTGAATCTCGATTTCAGCTTTGGTGACAGCCGGTACAGAAACAACAATCAGAGGATACCCATTCGCAGCTTCTTCCGTCTTCCATTTCACAGCTTTTCCATTCACCTTTACCAAACGGATCTTATCCTTCACTGCATTCACTTGCAACGTCAAGGCCAATGGTTCTTTGAAACGTTGTGTCACATTATAAATATCCATATCACCCTTACGTAAGAATTCATAAGCTAAATCAGCCATTGACATAGACGCCTTATCCCACGCCATAGGAAATCCCGGGCGGATCACCAATTTTCCATTCAGAGCATCCGGCGAAACGCCATACAAGCCCTGTATCAAAGTGCGGGATGTTATACCTATTTGGTCTGCAAAATCACGGTAAGTTTCCCGGCGAACAGCATCATACAAACTTATTTGTCCGAAATTGCCAGGACTTTTCCCAAGGTACATCCCATCCAGAATAGAACCTTTCAACAAATTAAAACCATCGTCTCCACGCCCTGCCTGAAAAAAAGCAAGCGCAGTATGCATCACCTCGGCAAACGCCACATTATTCACACTCCACACATAAGGCATCCAGTTCGTAGTGGATAATGTTTCATAATCACGATCCAACCCATCTGCAAATACCGGAATATGCGGAATAGAGGTATCGACATACCGGGTTGCCTGATAAGCCTGGAAAGGATCGGCTGTTTCACTATCTATCGCGTGATAGATAGTCCACAAACCAGCGCTTTCATGTAAACGCTTATGCCCCATGAAATCTTGAAACTCGGCCCAATGCCCTTTATCTTTTATCCAAAGCCTTTCATTCATCGCTTTCAATATCTTATCCGCCTCTTTTTCATAGGGAGTAGCATCTTCCCCTATCTTTTCAGCCAGCATAGCGGCCAATTTATTAGCACGATAGTTATACGCTGACGAATGAGTTACAGCTCCACTGTTATAATAAAGTGCATCACTGGCCCAAATACAGCAATAAGCATCATACAGCCCGTCATTATCAGGGTCATAATTCAATTTTTCCCATGCCAGATGACTAGTCAATACAAGCCACATTTTACGTACATAGTCCAAATCGCCGGTCCAGTTGAAATGCCAGAGCAACTCATCAATGTAGCAAAGATTCATATCATAATGATGCATTTGATCCTTTCGGTAAGGAGTACGGCAAATATACCCGTTACTGTAATGCGGGGTACCCCATTTTTTTACCGAACGTGCCAAATGTAAAGCAGTATCCTGTGTAGGATGAGGTATTGTCGCAGGGACATCCGTAACCTGACTTGCTGCATACGAATCGAAATGCGTACGAGCCCTATCATGCCAGCCAATAAAATCACCGATATAAGCAGCACGCCAGCCATTTAATTGCGAACGCCAGCCAATAGCGCCGTGAAGCCATATTTTGCCATCCCATATTCCATCAGCGGCAGCCGCCAAAGCCCCTCCCAATGGATTAAAATAGGGATCCGGAGTAGAAATCTGAAGAGATGACTCTATCTCCGAACGCCACTTTTCAGACTTATCGTATAGGGAAGTTCCTTCAACAAGAGCTGGTAAACGTAACTCCTGATCTTCCACAACAATATAAGCAGTCGTTCCATCCAAACTCAATTTATAATGTTTCTGTTCTTTCGGAAGTTGGGGAGCATCAAAACTATCAGCACGATCAGCACCCATATCACCATTGCGGCTTAAATTCTTCGCTCTAATCTCTGAAATATAGCAATGTAAAAGAGCCCCCTCCGGCATATCCTTCATTGTAAACCGCCATATCCCTCCTTCTGCGTCAGGAAATGCCAGTACGGAGATATTTAATTCACCTTTGCCCAACAAAGGATCTGTCAGACGATAAGTACGCCTTCCCGCCCTGTATCTGGCCTCACAAAATTTTAAAGAATCAAGGGCTATACTTTGATTACCACATTGCAAGCGAAAACAGATATGCTTACTATCCTTCGGCTTATAAGTAGCAAACACAGGCCGGTCGCTCGTTTCAATCCTAAAGTCTGTAATACCTCCGTACAATGCACGAGTATAGCGATTCTTGCCGTTCACACAAACAAAATCATTACCATCCGGACGATATTGTATAGTACGTTTTATCCCTTTTTTACGTTCAATTTGGGAAATTGTCTTTGTTATATGCGCCCCATCTGTCGCTGCTTGTACAACAAGTGAGAACGCAGAGCACATCAGAAAACCAATCAAACAACTTTTATTCATATTTTCCTATCCTATATTTATTACATTTACTTCAATTTTTAACGATACGCTTCATTTTGTACATACAGCCCCTCTTTCACTTTCATCTGCGAATCGGGAATAGGATAGAGATAAGTTCCATCCTTTATTTGCCGGATATACAATAACAAAGTCGGACGTATGACATTACCATTGGCATCCACTGCATATTCCTGAAATTTATCACGAACAGCTTGAAGATTATTATGACGTACCAAATCATGCCAACGGATTCCTTCACAAGCCAACTCTCTCCGTCTCTCCTTGTCAACACATTCCCGGAATGCAGCCGGTTCCTTTTCGGCATTTGTCAATACCGGTATTCCTGCACGCCGCCGTATCCTGTCGACCATATCAACCCCTTTTGAAGTTGGACCTACAATCTCGGCATACATCAACATCACATCTTCCAAACGAATCAACGGGAAATTCAGAGGGAAATAAGTACGATCCACTATCTGCGCATTAATATCATCATACCCCAATGCTTCTCTTTTCATTTTATGTTCCAGGAATTTGATAAAGAAATCCTCACCTGCATATTTCGTCACACTATTAGGATTGTCATCATTCACAAACTTGGTCGTATCAATAGTAGCCAGACACCGTACATCAAGAAAATGTCCTTCTTCATCTTGTTCCTCTTTCAATAAATTATCAAGCCCCTTCGCACAAGCAATACTATTACCGGACATTTCAAGAGTAACATATTTCGAAGGTAAACGAGGCACGGAGTGAAATACCATCGGATTACCATAATCTTTAGCGACTATATATTGAATTTCAAAGATGTGATATTTATTATCATTCTCATTTATCCACATTCTTTGCCATTCACTTGCATTTTTAGCCCAAAATTTACCGGTTGCATCCGCATAATCAATTACTTCTTCAAGAAGCTCCCTAGCGAGTTCCTTTTTAGTTTCATCATACAGAGGAAATCCCGCCATTGTCAGATAAACTCTTCCTAACAATGCCTTTGCCGCAGTCAATGTTGCACGGCCACTGGCGGATTTCCTTCCTAGATAATCCTTCGGTTCCTCCGTCAGGCTTCCGACAGCATATTCCAAATCAGGAATAATAACCTTCTCATAAATTTCTACAGCCTCCGACTGCGGAGTCGACATTGCTTCTGAAATAGTCTGAGGAACAAGCGTCAAAGGAACACGCCCGTAATAACGAACCAAATCAAAATAAGCTAATGCTCTCAAAAAACGCGCTTCTCCTATTTGTTGTTCCTTTATTCCTTCAATAGTATAATTCACCCCATCTACCTTGGACAAAAACAAATTGGCACGCGAAACAATCTCAAACAAGTCATTCCATGCATCCCGAACTGTTGCAATGGTCGATATATTAGGGTTAAAAGAACTGATGTCCATATAGTCACGCTGTGCCGTACTCAGTTCTCCGCACCATGTATTATCCGAACGAACCTCTGACATAAGTAAAGCATAAGTCGACAACGGAAGCAGTCCGTTATATACTCCTATCAACGCTTGCTCCATTTGCGACGGGGTCGTATAAAAGTTTTCAGTAGTACGGGTATCTACCGGAGTGACATCTAGCCAGTCACTACAAGAAGAGAATAACAATCCCATACTCATAGCTCCACTTAGTATATATTGATATAGTTTCATAGTTTCTTTTATTAGAATGTTACATTTACCCCTAAAGTAATAGTTCTAGCCTGCGGATATGAACCGTAATCATAGTCACTATTCTTTCCGTCATTATTTACTTCCGGAGAATAACCACCTTCATATTTATCCCACATCAGAAGATTTTCTCCCGAAATATAAACACGGGCATAATTAATTATCTTCTTATTTTTGATGGGAATACGATAGCCCAGCGTTACGTTTTTAATTTTAATAAAATCGGTACTATACAACCAGCGGGTATCGTACAGTGAACCTGTATTAGAGTTATTAATACCGGGAGTTTTCCCATCACCCGGCTGTTCCTCGGAAACCCACATATTTTTCCAACGTGACAATACATTGATAGATGCTCCCATACCCGGACGATCCATGCCACGACCGAGCAGACTATATATCATTCCCCCTGTCTGTCCAGTCAGTAATACAGACAGGTCGAAATCTTTATATTTAAAGGTATTTGTCATACCAAAAGTATAATCGGGATCCGGTTTACCAACCAACGTACGATCCTGGTCATTAATCTTACCGTCATCATTCACATCACGGTATCTCACATCACCCTGGATAGAATTGGACATTGTAGGATATTTCCTCAAATCTTCCTTATACTGATACACTCCTACAGCATCATACATATAATATGCCCTCAAAGGTTGTCCAACCATCAATACCTGTGTATTCGATTTATCCCATCCAATGAAAACCGTACTATTATCTTCTCCCAAACTCAACACCTTATTCTTATTATAAGCTATATTCAAAGAAGTAGTCCACTTGAACCTTCCTGTCAAGTTTTGGGTAGTCAGTTCAATCTCAAACCCTTTATTTTTTATACTACCGATATTCCCCCATGCTTGTGTGAATCCCATTGTACCAGGAACAGAAACCTGATATAATAAATCTTTAGTCGTTTTATCATAATAATCGGCAGCAAGAGTTATCCTGTTATCAAAAAATCCCAAATCCAAACCAACATTCCAACTGTGTGTCTTTTCCCATCCAAGTTCTTTATTATCAATTGAACTGGGAGCAAAACCATTGGTCAGGCTTCCACCAATTGAATAGTTGGAACTACCCATCAGCCCGATAGCAGCGTTAGTAGAAATAGAATTATTTCCATTCATACCCCAGCTACCGCGTATTTTCATTTGATTGACCACAAACTTTTCCGGCCAAAACTTCTCGTTAGAGATTCGATAGGCAGCAGAAACAGCAGGAAACATCCCCCAACGATTATTCTTTCCGAAACGTGAAGAACCGTCGCGACGAATACTTGCTGTCAACAGGTAACGGTTATCATATTCATACTGGGCACGCCCGAAATAGGATAATAAGCGATTGGGAGTTGACAAGGTAGCTAACGCAACTTTTATAGCCTCATCACTTTGGTTGAAAACTTCAAGTGAATTATCCGGGAACTGTTGCGCAGACAAGTTTGTAGTGGCTCCCGAAGAACTTTCCATTGAATAACCTGCCATAGCGGCAATATTATGCTTGCCTAATTTCTTATCATAATTTAATACAGCCTGCAACAGATATTTGGATGACCGTATATCTATACGGTTGGCAGAACTATGATACCCTTCACCATCCGTCCAGTTCTTAATTACCGAACTCGGAGTAAAAGTGCGAGTCTGACGGCTTGTAAAATCATACGCACCTTTCACTTCCGCCCTCAATCCGTCAATAATATTGACTCTGATAAAAGCTGAAGAATTCAACCGGGCCGTTTCGATATGATTGGTGACCTGCTCCATATAAGCAATAGGGCTGATTTTTGTACTAGACCATAAATAAGAGGCATAAGGTTCCGCACCGGAATATATCCCAGCATCTGGCTCTGCAACTGGACACATTGTCAAAACCTGATTTGCCTGCTGATCTTTGCCATCCACACGCCCACCATCTTTCCAGTCCATTGACGGAGCCATATTAACGCCTAAAGTGATGCGATCATACAATTTTGTCTCCACATTAGCCCGCAGATTCAAACGTTTGTAAGCACTCTCTATAGCAATACCTTGCTGGTCTATATATCCCAGAGAAAGCCGGTATTGAGTATTCCCTCTACCATTTGAAACAGAAAGCTGATAATTCTGCATCGGAGCCAAACGATAAAATTCATCCTGCCAGTCAATTAGTCTTAATCCACCGTAACCGGGCTGTGTCCATCGCGGGTCATTCATATACTCATAGTTTACCCGATTACCATTCAAGGCATAACGGGTATCCCAATCATCATCTGCCGTAGCTCCTTTTCCTCCTAAAGCAGCAAGGTATCTACTATTGTTATAGGCAGTCCGGAAAGTGATCCACTCTTCCGGGCTTAGTACATCTATTTTCTTTTCCAATTGTTGGATACTGAATGCAGCAGAAAACTGTACCCGGACTTTATCATCCTTATTAGCCATTTTAGTTGTAATCAAAACAACACCATTAGCACCACGAGAACCGTAAATAGCAGAAGATGAAGCGTCTTTCAAAACTTCAATCGACTGAATATCATTTGGGTTGATACTTCCCAAATCATCTATCGGAATTCCATCTACTACATATAAAGGAGTGGCATCCGCATTAATGGAAGCAGCTCCGCGCACACGAATCTGTAATTCTGATCCCGGCGCACCATTAGTTGACCGTACTTCTACTCCCGCCAACTGCCCCTGCAATGAAGAGGCAAGATTGGGTGCCGGACGGTCTTCAAGTTTCGCTGCATCAACTTTGGCAATGGCCCCGGTCACATTCCCCCTTTTGGCTGTACCATAACCGATTACAACCACTTCGTCCATTTGCACGTCATTTTCGCTCATCCTGATGGCAAAAACACTCTTTCCTTTAATAGAAATAGTCTGTGAAGCATATCCCAAATAAGACACCTCAATTGTCTTAGCTTTATCAGGAACTGCAAGAGTAAATTTGCCATCCACATTGGTAATTGTCATTCCAGACTTCCCTTCTGCTACAATAGTTGCCCCGATCAACGGTTCATTTCGTTCATCAACCACCGTACCGGATATGGTACGTTTTTGTGCAAATACTGTGACCGAATGGAGAGCCGAAATCATCATCAAGAAGAAAAATATATATTTTCTTCTCCAACAGCTAATCTCACAAACAGTGCTTTTCATACATTCTAGTTTTCATTTAATAATATTAGTTTTATACAATCTCATAAACCATGGTAATACAAAATCCAGTTATCAATTCAACAGCAAATATAGCGGCATACATGAAGCTGCTCATGCATTTTTCTCCATATACCATGCACATTTGTCCACCTGAACATTCTTATATAGTCCCTCTTTCTTTTTTTCAGGTTATTCAAGAAATTCAATGCAAAAGTCTGAATTTAAACTTTAAAATTACGTGCTATTTATCTATCTTTACCGCAAATCTAAAAAAACACAATCATTATTATCACTATACAAGTATGAGATTCTTCATTAAAGCTACAATTTTCTTTTTTATATGTACATGTATTATATATCCGGCAAACGCCTCCATAGAAATACATGCTAGGAATCTGACTGCCACTGACGGATTAGCCAATAATTCTATCAGGCATATCTATCAAGACAGCAAAGGATTCATTTGGTTTTCTACTTTAAATGGCCTGAGCCGTTATGATGGAAATTCATTTGTTACTTTCCGTCCCCAGAGCGGTGAAGAACTGTCATTAGCGGATCATCGTATCAGAAGTGTACAGGAAGACTCCGACGGATTCCTATGGATTACAACTTCCGCGGAACAAATCAGTTGTTATGATTTGAAAAAAGACTGTTTTGTAGATTTCACCGGCAAAGGAGAAATGAAAGACCGTTATAATGAAGTCACAATCCTCCCTAATAAGGATATATGGCTTTGGGGAAGGGTGCAAGGCTGCCGGAAAATTACTTATAAAAACAACAAATTCAGTTCGGAAACATATTCTACCGACAACCATAAACTAAAATCCGACAATATACGTTTTCTTAGTGTATTTGATTCAAATTCCATTTGGATTGGTACAGGAAAAGGGCTGTATTTACTTAAAGATAACACGCTCGAATGTATAGATTCGACTCACTACTTCCTTCAAAGCGCAGTCATTGATAATACTATTTATTTCATAACATCAGAGGGATTTATTTGGAAATACAACCAGCAGCACCTCACGAAAGTTGCCAATACTGCCACATCAACTGATTTTTTGCTAACAGGCAATATTGTATTACGTAACGAATGGCTGTTATTTACCAAACAAGGCGGAATCTTATTCAATCCCAAGACCAATACAACCAGAATTGCTCCGGAAGAGCTCAATATCCGTAATGGATTGGTAGTGAAAGATAACCGCAACAACTACTGGGTTCATAATCAGACTGGATACATTAACTATATTCAAAAAGAATCCGGTAGTGTCAAAAAGATTGATGTAAGATCGTCAAAGCTTCCATATTTCATTGATTACGAACGCTATCATGTCTATCATGACTCCAGAGACATTATATGGATAACGACTTATGGGAACGGACTTTTTGCCTATAATCCTACTACTAAAGAACTGGAACATTTTACCGCAACCGCCAATCATACAAATCCCATCGCCTCAAACTATCTTCAATATATAATAGAAGATCACTCGGGCAATTTATGGACAAGTAGCGAATATTCCGGTATATCCCAAATTGAAATCATAAATAAAGGGGCTGCAAAAGTATATCCCGAAGGTGAATTAAATATCGACAGGGCAAATGCCATCCGCTTCATATCCCACATGCAAGATGACGAAGTATGGATAACAACGCGTGCAGGCGGATTATATATCTACGATAATAAACTAACAAAACAGAAAAGCAAAAAGTATTATGATATAAATATCTATTCTGCATGTGAGGATAGTAAAGGTAATATATGGTTGGGAACACGCGGGAAAGGGCTCCAAGTCGGAGACGACCAACACTATATACATCAGGCAACCGATACAAATTCCTTAGCTGCCGATCCAGTATTCTGCATTTTGCAAGACCGCAAACAACGTATGTGGATAGGAACGTTCGGCGGAGGACTTGATCTCGCTGTTCCTAAAAAAGACAAATACATATTCCGGCATTTTTTCAATAAGACTTATGGCCAAAAGGAAATCCGCACTATCTGCGAAGACCGTAACGGATGGATATGGGTAGGAACCAGTGAAGGTGTTTTTGTATTCGATCCTGACCGTATTATAAAAGACCCGAACGATTTTTACCAATACAATCTGGATAACCATGCCCTGAAAAGCAATGAAATAAAATCAATTATACAAGATAAGAAAGGCAGGATATGGATTGCCGAATCAGGTATCGGATTTTGCGTAGCCAATATAAAGAATGATTATAAAGATATATCCTTTACTCACTATACGGTCAATGATGGACTTGTCCACAGTGTAGTACAAGCTTTCATTGAAGATGATGAAGGAAATATCTGGGTATCCACCGAATATGGGATTTCTTGTTTTAACCCGGAAAACAAAATATTCAACAATTACTTCTTTTCTAATGATATATTGGGGAATGTATATACAGAAGGATGTGCCAAATTAAAAGATGGTCGTTTGGCTTTCGGCACCAACCACGGACTTATAATACTCAATACTAAGCAAATTAAAAACAAAGAGAAAATTCTGTCCGTTACATTTACAGACTTAAAGTTAAACGGAATATCAGTCCGTCCTGCCGATATGGACTCTCCATTGACAGCCGCTCTGGCATATACAGATGCCATCAGTCTGAAATATTACCAAAGTTCCTTTGTCATAGACTTCTCCACTTTTGACTATCCAATTTCGACTAATACAAGGTTCAGCTACAAACTTGAAGGATATGACGATGACTGGAGTATTCCTTCTACATTAAACTTTGCAGCTTATAAAAACTTACCGGCAGGTACCTACTATCTACATGTCAAAGCCTGCAGCGTATCAGGTATATGGAGTGATAACGAGGAGACACTTGAAATCAAAGTAACTCCCCCTTTTTGGGCAACCGGATGGGCTTTCTTTGTTTACATACTCATTGCAGGCATTATCATGTATTTTGTATATCGTACTATCAGGAATATTAACAACTTGCGGAATAAAATTAAAGTAGAAAAGCAATTAACAGAATACAAGTTAGTATTTTTCACCAATATCTCACATGAATTCAGAACTCCGCTTACACTAATACAAGGGGCTTTGGACAGAATCCACCGTACCCACAATATCCCCAAGGAGATACGTTACTCTATCAAACTAATGGACAAAAGTACCCAGCGTATGCTGCGTCTGATCAACCAATTACTTGAATTCCGGAAAATGCAGAACAACAAACTCGCCCTTTCACTTGAAGAAACTGACGTTATCGCTTTCTTATATGAAATCTACCTAAGCTTTCAGGATACAGCCGAATCCAAGAATATGGATTTCAAATTTATACCATCCGTCAATTCATACAAAATGTATATTGATAAAGGTAATATCGACAAAATCGCCTACAATCTTTTATCAAATGCTTTCAAATATACTCCTTCCGGTGGAAAGATAGAATTCAGCATTTATATTGATAAACAGAAACAGCTATTAATCATGAAAGTAACGGATACAGGTGTAGGCATACCCAAAGAAAAACGTAATGAGCTGTTTAAACGTTTCATGCAAAGCAGTTTTTCTAGCGACAGTATAGGAGTAGGTTTACATCTTACCCATGAACTGGTTCATGTTCACAAAGGGAACATCTGCTATGAAGAAAATCCGTCAGGTGGTTCTATTTTCATTGTAACTTTACCTACTGATTCTTCCATTTATCAATCTAACGACTTCCTTATTCCTGAAAATGCCATATTAAAAGAAGAAGCACAAAACCATCCTTCGCTTTCTGCTCTTAATGAGGAAAATGCTCACTCTGAATCAGAAGAAGAAATAGATAAAGAAGTAGAAAATATAGAGAAAGAACTAAAAACAGAACTGAACGCATCTGATCAAGAGGGTCCTCTAAACAAACGGAAAATACTTATTATCGAGGATGACAATGACGTACGGGAATTCTTGAAAGAAGAACTGACCCCATATTTCGAGGTTGCTGCCGAAGCGGATGGAAAAAATGGTCTGGAGTATGCCCATAATAATGATATAGACCTCATTATCAGCGATGTCATGATGCCTGGATATAATGGTTTCGAGATAACCCGTAAACTAAAAAGTGACTTTAGTACCAGTCATATTCCTATAATCCTACTTACAGCCCTGAATGCAGCGGAAAGCCATCTGGAAGGAGTGAAAAGCGGTGCAGACTCTTACATAACAAAACCTTTCAGTACCAAACTGTTACTGGCAAGCATATTCAAACTGATAGAACAGCGTGACAAACTAAAGGAGAAGTTTTCCAATGACTTGTCAGCCAAACGTCCTGTGATGTGTACATCGGATAAAGACAAGGAGTTTGTCGAAAATCTGACCAAGATAGTGGAAGAACAACTGACTAACCCTGAATTTACTGCCGATGATTTTGCTTCTATGATGTCACTGGGTCGCACCATCTTTTACCGTAAAGTGCGTGGAGTGACCGGATATACTCCCAAAGAATATCTTCGTATCATGCGAATGAAGAAAGCTGCTGAATTGTTGTCAACCAAGAAATATACCGTATCTGAAGTAACTTATATGGTCGGCATCAATGACCCGTTCTATTTCAGCAGATGTTTTAAGGCTCAATTTGGCATCTCTCCTTCCAGTTATCAGAAAAGATACCAAGAGGGCATAAGAGAAACAGAAATAAACGAAGATTAATAAATATATTTATGTGTTTGTGAACATATGTACATGTTTAATGGAATTTTTTCACTAGTCGGAATAAAAAGTTCAGACTAATTTTGTCTCAGAAAAAATTATCAACACATTTAATTATAGCATTATGAAAAGATCAGTATTAATTTTAAGCCTGGCAGCCTTTGTATTATCAAGCAACGCACAAGTATTAAAAAGCAATCTGCTAAATGGATATAAACAAGGTGATAAATTGGAAAAAGCTACATATAATAAAGCTGATGCTCCGATAAAAATAGATACCTGGTGTGAAGCATTCTCTTCCCAAACTGACAAGAATGCCGGTAGTCCCATTACCGGACAAGAGCTCAGTTATGAGGGATATACGGAAAAAGGAGTATCTATCAAAATAGGAGAACTCCCGGAAAATGTGAAAGGTTCAAGATTTAGCGTATATTCCATTTCTGAAAAGAATGACTATTGCAGGGGAACTTTATACCTTTCATTTTTGGCAAACTTTTCCTCCGTCGCTTCCAGTCGCTTAGGCGATTTCATTGCTCTTTCCCCTGTTCATACTGGCGGTAATCTGCGTGCCAGAGTATATGTCGGTAAGATAGACGATGAACATATCCGATTCGGGACTAATCTGTTAAGAGTTAATGCAGAATCCTTCAAAAGCCATGCGCTTAATAAGACGCATCTATTGGTTCTCAAACTGGATTATAAAAAGAACGAGGTTTCATTATTTGTAGACCCAGCCTTAACAGCAGAAGAACCTCAACCCGATGTGGTAGCGAAGGGGGACGAAGATAATAACAAATTAAAAGGGGGGATTCGTTCTATTTCATTTAGGAACCGCGATGATTTGACCGGAAATGTCGGTAACTTCCGCTTCTCTTCCAGTTGGGCAGGTGTGATAGCTCAATAAAAATCTATTTTTATTATTGCATTATGATGTAATATGGAGCATTGAATTGTGTACAATGCTCCATTGTTTTTACAATCATGTCACTTAAATTCACTTCTGTCATTTTACATCATAATAAGTATTATCCTCCTCCTTCACATAAAGAAAAAAAATGACTTATCTTTAATAGACAAGCTTTCTGTTTTTAATAAACTATTGAGGAGTTTATTAAAAACGGTATCCAAGTTTATTATAAATTATAAATTTCGATTTTAAGGTTCTCCCTGTACTTTTTCATAACAAAAAAGACTGCGAACCTTATAAAGATTTGCAGCCTTTAGCTTATACGGTAACTCTCACAGCTTAACTATTGTAAGGAGCTTCTGATATATTGTTATAATATTGTACTATTCTATTTTCATTCTTTTTTAAATTCTTTATCCATTAATCTTTCCGCTTGCAAATATACAAAATTAAAAAGGCTTTGTCAAGAGTGCGCTACTATAAGAAAAAGTATTTGTAACAAAGTTCCATATCTAATACCTTACAACCATAATATCGCTATTTGTGGATAAAACTACATACAAAATGGAATTTTTTCATCATAGCTATTTGCAGAATCAACCTAATTTTGTCATACAGGTCTAAAAGAATTATTAATCATATATAAATATCACAGAAATTATGAAACACATCCTTTTTTATGCATTATTCTTTATTTTAAAGATTGCGTCGGCACAAGCCCAAAGTCTTGACCAGCCGAAGAACTATCCAGCAGATGCTATTTCTTCTTTTGCTGAACGTTTGGAACCCTGTCTCTTATACACATCTCCGAGCCCACGAGACTAAGGCGAATCTCGT
>ENA-OZDX01000560-OZDX01000560.1-human-gut-metagenome-genome-assembly--contig:-NODE-560-length-19169-cov-7.176572_pt1 | contig 19169 bp, 18 predicted proteins | sample MGYA00245062_ERZ653597 | MGnify/ENA primary metagenome ERZ653597 (study PRJEB26926, sample SAMN06165186) | human gut metagenome | biome: ENVO:00009003; feature: ENVO:2100002; material: ENVO:00002003...
GTGTATAAGAGACAGTTTTAGAGCAAAACAATAGCCGAAAAGCCTTGATTTTACAATAAAATCTCGACTTTCCGGCTATTTTACACCAATCGGGGTAACAGGATTTGAACCTGCGACCTCACGGCCCCCAGCCGTGCGCGCTACCAAACTACGCCATACCCCGTAGACAAGGAACATCTTTATCGTAGATGATATAAACTTGTCAGAATCCACTATACCATATGTATATGCTTTTTTAAAGGTCGTAATGCAATTTGTATTTTTTTTATTGTTTTTATGTTTTTTTTATTTTCTGGTAGAAAAAAGGTTCAGATTGTGTTAAGATTTAACCTTGCAAAAAGACTATTTATTGACATTTTTTTGCAATCAACAAATAATGATATGGATTTATATATCATAGAATTTGGAGGCTGATTTTATGAAAAAGTTACTTGCTCTTTGTGGAAGCATCGCAACTATGCTGCTTTTCACACCGCTAACGATTCTCGCAGCAGAATCCGGCGAAAGCAGTACTGCAACGGTTCCGCTATGGCTTTGTATCCCATTTGCCGGTCTGTTACTCTGTATCGCAGTACTTCCGCTTGTAAAACCGGAATGGTGGGAGAAAAACCAGCCGCTTGCCGTAGCCGTATGGTCCCTGTTATTTATCATTCCGTTTGCAGTGACCTATAGTGCCGGAGATGCGGTCGAAACAGTACTTGAGTGTATTTTAAACGATTACCTGACTTTTATCGTCCTGTTATTTGGTCTGTTCTGTGTTGCCGGTAACATCACTTTAGAAGGCGATCTCGCAGGTTCCCCGCGCGTCAACGTAATCTTCCTTGCGATCGGTACCTTACTTTCCAGCTGTATCGGTACAACCGGTGCCAGTATGTTAATGGTACGTCCAATGATCAAGATGAACTCCTGGCGTCAGCACAAGAGTCACATTATGGTATTTTTTATCTTCCTGATCTCGAATATGGGAGGATGCTTAACCCCGATCGGTGATCCGCCACTTTTAATGGGATTTATGCGTGGTGTTCCGTTCTTCTGGAGCCTGCATCTGTTCCCGATCTTAATCTTTAATATGGTAATTTTACTGACTGTATTCTATCTCTTAGACCGTCACAATTACCGCAAAGATATTGCAAACGGCAGAAAACCGGATATCAGCAAAGCCGGTACCACATTAAAGATCGATGGTCTGCACAACATTATTTTCCTTATTATGATCGTTGCTGCTGTTATTTTAAGTGGAACTCTTCCGAACCTTGCAGCATTTCAGGATGCAGCCGGAAACGTTCGCGGTATCCGTGTATTCCGTGAGGTGACACTTGGTTTTCCTTCTATTATTGAGGTTGCCATCATCCTGCTTGCCGCTTTATTATCTTTTAAAACAACAGACTCTCAGATCCGTACCAGTAACCACTTTACCTGGGGTGCGATCAAAGAAGTTGCCGTTCTTTTCATCGGTATCTTTATTACCATGCAGCCGGCACTGATGCTTCTTAAATCCATGGGACCGGAGCTTGGTCTTTCCAAACCGCTTGAGATGTTCTGGGCAACCGGTGCACTTTCCAGTTTCCTTGATAACACACCGACCTATCTGGTATTCCTGACAACTGCAGGTACACTTGGTTTCACACAGGGTATTGCAACCACGGTCGGAACGATTCCGGTCAAAATGCTTACCGCGATTTCCTGTGGTGCCGTATTCATGGGTGCAAACACTTATATCGGAAATGCACCAAACTTTATGGTAAAATCCATCTCTGACGAAAACGGTGTGCGCATGCCATCTTTCTTCGGATACTTATTATGGTCAATCGTATCTTTAGTTCCGGTGTTTATCATTGACACTCTGGTATTCTTTTTATAAAGGGGGGATTTCACAATGGAAAATAATATCGAAACATCACGGGCACTTGCTACCCGCATTTATGATCTCGACAGTGAAGTTTACCGTCTGGTAGGTTCTTCCCTTGGACGCACTTTTACCGGCGACAAAGAAACAAGTATTCGTAACCTGACAACCCTGATCTCTACACATCCACAGGGACATCTGCTCCGCAGTGAGATCGCTTTAATCGGTAATATGGCGCGTACGATCCGTAACAAAGAGGATCGCAGCCGTATGATGCACGAGTACAATGAGATTTTACATCAGATCGCAGAACTGCCGGAAAGTTTTGGTTCGGTTGATATCCTTGACCAGAATCTTGCTTCCTTAAATACATCCAACCTGCACCAGAAGTTTTCCAAAGACGATCATCTGATCATCTGCATCGGAAGAACACACGGAAGCGCCGGTACGGATATTGGTTTCGCGCTTGCGGATGCATTAAAGATCAACTACTACGATGTTGAAATTTTCAACCGTGTATTAGAGCGTTTAGAGGCAGAAAAAGATTCCGTCACAGACCGTGACAGCTTTACATCAAAACTTGATCAGGTTGCAAAACATGATACCAGTGCAAAACGTTTCTTAAAAGATTTCAGCCGTTATCACGGCCTGCCGAAGAAAGATGCCGTATTTTTCAACCAGAGCGATCTGATCGTGGAAATGGCAAAAAAAGAAGACTTTATCGTAATGGGCCGCTGTGCGGATGTGATTCTGACAAACAACCGTATCCCGCACATCAGTATCTTCATCACCGCGCCGTTTGAACAGCGTGTGCACCGTATGATGGAGGTAAACAATCTTCCACTCAAGGAAGCCGTCCGCCGTTTAAAGAAAATTGATAAAGGACATGAACAGTACTATCATTTTTACACCGGACGTAAATGGGGAGATGCCGTAAACTATGATCTTTGTATCAACAGTGCATGCTACGGTATCGAAGAATCCGTAGAACTGATCGAGCGTATGATCGATATCCACCCGGAGAAGTAGATCACATGCTAAAGAGGCATATTGCAGAAACCAGCTGGGCTGGCTGCAATATGCCTCTTTTTTATGTTTATGTATATTTTTCTTTTATTTTACATATAATTTATAATTGTGCAACAACTATATGGTTTTCCACTATTATGCACTCTTATCCACATTATCCACAGAGTTATCCACATTTTTTCTGATAGTTTGTGTATTGTTTGTATATTGTCTAACATTTTACATTCATCTGTCATTTCATATTTTTGCTATTCCAGCGTTTTCCTATACCACCCGCTTATTCAGCCACTTTCCCCGCTTATACCGTATTACAAATAAGAGTGAGCGGAACACCCAGTCCACATACATTCCGATCCACACGCCAAGCACGCCCATTTTCAACGTTCCTGCAAAGAAATAGCTGCTTGCAACACGGAATACCCACATGGAAAACACGCTGACTTCCATGGTATATTTCGCATCCCCCGCTGCACGCAAAACGTTCGGAAGAGCAAAACTGAGCGGCCAGATAAGCATAGCACAGATGGAAAATGTCTGTAAAAGCTGTACCGTAATTGCAAACGCCTCACCGGACAGTGAAAAACACCCAACCATCGGACGGACCAGAATCAATAACGTTATGTCGGTCAAACACATACCTCCATATGCAAGCCCTAACAGTTTTCTGCTGTACCATTTCGCCTGCTCTTTTTCCCCGGCACCAATGCAGCGTCCGATCACTGTCACCATCGCAAGCCCGATCGCAATCCCCGGAATATTGGCAAACCCGGCAATACTGTTTGCCACGGCATTTGCGGCAATCGCAGCCGTTCCAAACGTTGCCGTCAGGCTTGACACCAGAAGTTTACCGATCTGAAACATTCCATTTTCAATACCGCTTGGAATACCGATTTTTAAGATTTTTCCGATCACATCTTTCTGTGGATGCATGCATCCTGGTGTCGTGATGCAGAGCGGATTATCTTTTTTCGATAATAACACGACCATGACAAGTGCAGACACCATTCTTGCGATCAGTGTCGCAAGCGCTGCCCCCATTACACCGATTCCAGCACCATAAATCAGGATCGCATTGCCGCCAATGTTAATCACATTCATGACAAGGCTGGTGTACATACTGATCTTACTGTTTCCAATACTTCGGAAAAGTGCCGCCCCGGCGTTATACACACCGAGAAACGGATAAGATATCGCCGAGATCAAAAAATAAATCTGAGCCGCATCCATCACATCTGCTTCAATCTGTCCGAAAATTGTACGCAATAAAAAACGATGTAAAAATAATACCAGAATCATTACTGTTCCGGATGATGTGAGCATGATAAACATCAGCTGTCCCGCAGAAAGTTTTGCTTTCTCCGGCATCTTTTTACCGAGATACTGGCTGCACACAACGGCCCCACCTGTCGCAAGTGCCGACAGTATCTGAATCAATAACACACTGATGCTGTCTACGAGTGATACACCGGAAACGGAAGCCTCTCCACAGGAAGACACCATCAGGGTATCAAACAGACCGATGCTTAAAGCCAGCATCTGCTCTATGATCAGCGGTATGATCAGTTTTTTCAAATCCTCTCTTGTAAAAATCGGTTGTTCCATATTAATCCTCATTTCTGCACAGTCTTTTTGTATCACAAATTTGAGCATAAGTACATTCCTGCACAGTCTTTCTGTATAACAAATTTGAACATAAGCACATTCCTACATGTAGAAAATTCAATTTTCACATGTGTGTCCACACAAAACGTGGCATAGCTTTACGCCATGCCACGTTTTTATTCTGTCATATTTGTTTTGTATTTAAAACGTACTGTCATGCACGGAAAATTCTACCCGTACCAACAGTTCCAATCATCCGTCTTATGCAAGTGCTGCAGTGATGATAGCCATAGAATAAACTTCTGCTGCATTACATCCACGGGACAGATCGTTGATCGGAGCATTTAATCCAAGTAAGATCGGACCATAAGCCTCGAAATTACCAAGACGCTGTGCGATCTTGTAACCGATGTTTCCGGCACTGATCTCCGGGAAGATAAATGTGTTTGCATGACCTGCAACCGGATTGCCCGGGCATTTGGTACGTGCTACACGAGGAGAAACTGCTGCATCGAACTGAAGTTCTCCCTCGATTGGAAGATCCGGATATTTTGCTTTGGCTTTGGCTGCAGCATTACGCATCTTATCTACATCCTCACCTTTACCGGAACCAAGTGTAGAGTAGCTTAAGAATGCAACCTTCGGATCAACACCGAAAATCTTTGCACACTGTGCTGTCTCACCTGCGATCTCAACTAACTCATCCTCTGTCGGATGGATGTTGATTGCACAGTCACCCATTGCAAGAACTTCGTTCTCACCGGTAGCTGCAGGACGTACCATGATAAAGCAGGAAGATACGATTGTGTTGCCCGGTTTTGTCTTGATCAGCTGTAATGCCGGACGTACGGTATCTGCTGTTGAATAGGTTGCTCCACCGAGAAGTGCATCAGCAACGCCCATTTTTACAAGCATGGTTCCGAAGTAGTTTGCCTGGGAAAGAATACCTCTTGCCTGCTCCGGTGTCACACCTTTGCTCTTACGAAGTTCACAGAATAAATCTACCATCTCATCCATTCTGTCATAATTAGTCGGATCAATGATCTCTGCTCCACGGATATTAAAACCGCACTCTTCCGCTTCAGCAGCAATTTTATCCGGATTACCGATTAAGATCGGATGAAGGAATGTTCCTGCTAACAGGCGGGAAGCTGCCTCTAAAATACGAGGATCATCGCCCTCTGTAAACACGATTTTCTTAGGATCTTTTTTTAAGATGTCGATCAGTTGTCCAAATCCAAACATGATTAATTCCTCACTTTTTATAAATTGTAATTGGCGCTCTCTACCAGCGCATATCATGTTTTCATTATATAGCAGTTTTTTCGAAATTCAATATTTGTATTCAAATAAATGCAGTTTTATTTGACATATTCTCTCAACTTTGATATACTGTCAGTATCTTTGTGAAAAAATTAACGTAAATTGTATTTTTCTTTATACAAAAGGTACCGTATACCAGAGACCTGATCCCCGGATCATGCGTCTGATATACGGTACCTTTTCCATATAATTTTCTGTTGTCTGTGACAAATCTACTGTTCGTTATCTTTTGTTTCTTTCTCCTGCTTATTCCCTGAATGTCTGATTGCACCTAACAGTTCCGGCACATGCTGTTCCTTATCCGGTTTGGTTGCGAGCATGAATCTGCGGAAAAAGAATAAAATTCCGATGCTGACTACGGATAACAGGTCTTCTAATGCTGACGTTTTCTGTACGATCATATGACGGGCAATCAGAAAGATCAAAACCTCCATGATATTCTGTGAACTTGGTTTGCAGAGCATCTTGATAAACTCTACCCCAATCACGACGTCAAACACAGCATCGAGAAAAATAAGAAATGCCTCCCCATTCGTCCGGTTCTGCCAGTATACCAGAAGTTCCGGGAAAAGATTTACCGCCGCTATGACCACACCAACCACAGCAACTAACGCTATGATGAGTTCTAAACCTTCACTTACCTGATACAGTCTTTTTCTGAGTTTGTCCACTGTAATTCCTTTCATCCTGATATATGGTCAATTTTAGATATACAAAACCGAGCGCCTCCCATCGAATCCAGACCACAGACGTTACCTCCACAGTTAACTCGGCCCAGGCACCCTTACGGCACACAAGAGCTTCTGCTTAGGGCTGCTTCATTCCTGACCTGACCCGGTTCACAGATTCCTGTTGCGTAAGACCCAAACTTCAACGCCACTTATGAAGGGCAGCTCCACAATCTGACAACCCTCCGTTCGGCATCACCCCAGCTATAGCGGATTGCTGGTTCAGGGTACCGCTGCCACCCCGGCTGCTCGGAGATTTAAGTATAGCCTATTTCGCCCTGTATTGTCAAGCCAGATACGCGCTTAAGACTTCTTTTTCTGGCGAAGTTCTTTAAAAAATGTGGAAAGCATTGCCGAACACTCTTCCCCAAGCACACCCTTTTCTATCTCGACCTGGTGGTTAAACTGCTGCATCTGGAGCAGATTTAATACCGAGCCAGCGCATCCGGCTTTGGGATTCATGCTTCCGATCACCACTTTTTTCATCCGGCTCTGAACGATCGCACCTGCACACATCTGACATGGCTCTAACGTCACATACATCGTGCAGTCCTCTAACCGCCAGTCACCGGTTTTCTTACTCGCTTTGCGGATTGCGGTCAGTTCCGCATGCGCTAATGTGTTGCCTTCTGTATTTCTTCTATTATATCCACGCGCAATGATCTTATCGTTCTGCACGATCACACAGCCGATCGGCACCTCATCCAATGCATACGCTTTTTTTGCCTGCCGTATCGCCGCTTTCATGTATTTTTCATCCTGATTCATGGACAGTTTCCCCGAAATGTTATACTATATAGTATGCAGTATTGTACCGCATTTTTTCATTTTTGTCGAGAAGGAGGCATCTTGCCTGATGCAGTGGAAAAACGCTTCTTTAAAATATGAATCTCAGACAGACCGGCTGATCTTAAAAGTCTTAACACCGAATTATGCAAATGCGGTTTTAAATTTTCAGAACCGCAATCGTGAAAGTTTTGAAGCCTACGAACCGACAAGACCTGCCAACTTTTATACCGCATCCTACCAGCAGGCAGTTTTAAAGTGTGAATGGGATCTCGCATTAAAACAACAGTGTATCCGTTTCTATGTTTTCCGGAAGGATGATCCGCAAATGATCATCGGAACCGTATGCCTGCACGACATCCGCTTTGCAGCATATTCCTGCACAGAGATCGGCTATAAATTTGACGCAGCATTCCGGCGCATGGGCTATGCCTCAGAAGCGATTAAAAAAGTCATGTCACTTGCCTTTTACGACCTTCATCTTCATCGTGTATTCGCACGTGTTATGCCGGAAAACAAGCCCTCCATCTACCTTTTGGAATCGCTCGGTTTTCAGTATGAAGGTGTAGAACGCGGCTGTTTTTTTATCCAGAACCGATGGGCAGATCATCTGCGCTACGCGTATCTCAACCCTTCCACCGACAATTAACAGCTGCATTTTTTATGCACAGCCCCTGTCAAAAACGTCTCCATTTTGTCAGACAGTTATTCTTCAAAAAAACGATACCAGCAGCCAAACCGGTTTTCAACCTGCTCCGGCATAAATTCCGGGAATCCAAAGATGATCGCCATGACACGCTCCTGATTCTGATAAATGCCAGGCACCCCTAAAAACCATCTGTTTTGTGTATCTTCTTCTATTTTTCCAATCACCAGATACCGGTAATTAAAAAATCCATGTAACAGAAAACTGTTATTTCCGAGATACCAGTATTTTCTCGGCAGCTCCCGTAGATCCTTTAATTCAATTTTAATACAGGTAATATTTTTTTCCGAAAATGGCATGCTTGCCGGATGATTTTTTAAAAACTGCTCCCAGATGTCCGTCCACTGGTACTGTGGAAAGAAATTGCGCGCGGGGAGTTCTGTCGCAGCGAGCTCACTGTCATATTTCTGTGCAGACCGGGTGATCTGGGTTCTGTTTTCCTGCTGCCTTTTCATGCTGTCCTGCACGGACATTTTCCCTGCTGCCGGCTTGTTTTCTGTTTCTGATATAATTTTTTCTGTTTCATGCAAAGTTTCTCTTGCATGCATATCTTCTCTTGCATGCATATCTTCTCTTGCATGCATATCTTCTTTTGTATACAACTCTTCTTCCACCGGCGGTTCCTCTGGCTGGCTTTCTCTCCACTCCCCAAAGTGCTCCATATCCACGGTAAGCGGCTCCCCCTCCGTCCAGCGGCTCATGAAAATACGTCCATCTTCGCTGCACAAAAAAATCCCGTCCATCTCAAAAAAACTGAGTGATGATGTCGGTATATGCATTATTTTCATTGCTGTGGCAAAATCTCCAGCACCATTGCGGACGTCCATTTCTCCGATCAGACTTCCCTCCATCCGATTACCCTGTTTGCGAAACAGATAAACCCTGCAGTGCGTCTGCGCAGCATAGACACTACGCAGATGGATTTCAAGCCTGCACTCTTCTCCCCGCAGCTCGATCCTGGCAAATCCTGTATTGCCTGCCTTTTTTGCATTTTCATACCCATATATATATGCAATAAACCGTTTCATTCCTGCCATAGGCAATCTCTCATCTCTGTTTTTGTTTTCTTCTATTTGTATTCCGTTTTTTTATAAATTAGAACATAAACGATAACATCCATTGCCTGACGGTCTAAATATAACTACTTACTCTGTCCTTTTATTTTCATTGGTATCCGCTTTTATTTCTCTCTTCTTTTGATACATTTTGTCATCTGCACGGGATCTGGTATCCTCGATATCCCGGTCTGTTTCCGGGTCAAACTCCGCATAGCCATAGGCAATCTGTATCTGTGGTATTGCGTTTTTCGAATTAAACTCATCCTGTTCCTGCTTCATCTGCCGGAATAACTCTTCCATATCTGAAGGATCATTCCCATAGATCACAACGCAGAATTCATCTCCACCGATCCGGTAACAATTTCCACAATTTCCAAACACATGCAATATGATCCCCGCAGCATTTTGGATATATGCGTCTCCGGCTGCGTGCCCCATCGTATCATTGCACTGTTTTAAATTGTTAAGGTCAAAAACAACAATCTTCGCCTTCTTCGGCTGCCTGTTTACCTTGATCCATTCATCATATGCATTCCGGTTATAGAGTTTCGTCAGCATATCTTTGGTTGCAAGTTCTTCATAGAGCTGCAGCTTCTGCCCTGCATCCACCTGCTCTGCCACTTGTCTGCATACTTCGACCGCAAAAATAATGATATAGATAAAAACACCATATATGTCATATATACTTGTCTGAAATGATCCGTAATAAAAGTGCAGCAGATCTGCCACAAGCGTTCCCAGAAGAATAAACCCACCAACCACAACAACCCACAGATGACGGTGTACCTTCGTTTTTCTATACTCAGAAATCAGCATGACTATCGTATAAAGCAGCGTTATCCCCAACAGGACATGTGTGACCGTGTACATCTGCCGGAAGCCTCGGATCCCGGCAAGCTGCAATATAAGCTGTACCGCCAGATTCAGATATGCCAGCGTGCAGATAATATCTGATCCCCACTTGTCCTCAATATCAAAGAATCCCTTGGTAAACCACACAAAGGAAGGCACCATGAGTATCAGGGCTACCGCTGATACGAATACGATCTCAACTCTGACCGGAAACAGGATCAGAAGTGCGGCATCTGTCTCGTTCAGTGCCCAAGTTCCGGTCAGAAAGGAAAAAGTGCCAAAATGCAGCAGAGTCTGCTTCATTTTCATTCTGGTCCGTGCGATCAGCCACCACAGTACCATGAAGAAACCCAATAATATCTCTAGCAGACAGATAAATGTTACCGGCATGGATCTGTACAACATTCCGCTATACATCTGGGTATATCCGCCGATTGAAAAATCAATTTGCTTTTGTCTGACCTCCGGATAGACCGCACGGATCATAACCTGGATCTGTTCTGCCCCGGATGGTATCCCGACATAATTCCACATAACTCCGGGTGACACCTTTGGCATTGCCTGCTGCTGTCCGACATGATAGATCAGCGTGTCATCAGCGTACACACTGACTTCCATATGCGCCGTATAAAAACGCAGACAGTCCCCTCCATCCTTTATCTTCTGTGCAGAAAATACAAACCTGCGGTTATCCTCATCTGTCTGGTATTCCCTGTCCGGAATAATGCTGCGGCAATATTTTTCCTGATGTTTGTTGTCAAAAAAACTCAATGATAAAATAACAACATGCAGAAAGACACACACTGCCACTATGATATAATATATCCTGCCAAGAATTGTCTTTACTTTCAAACTGCTTCTCCCTTACACTGCCATTTATTGTCAAAGCTATATTCCAATATACCACCAAGCATTCGTTTATCAAAGATTAAAATGAAAAACCAAACCATCTTCATCTTGACATTTTTTCTCTGTGATTATATAATAATTTTAGTAACAATTACTATTATCAAGAAAGGATGGTAATATGCTGAAACGAAGTAAGCAGCGGGAATCCATCAAGAAGTTTCTCATCTCGCGTTATGACCACCCTACCGCAGAGACCGTCTATATGAATATCAAGGAAGAATTTCCGAATATCAGTCTCGGTACGGTATACCGCAATCTGTCATTACTGGCAGATATCGGTGAGATCCAGAAACTGTCCACCGGAATTGGACCTGATCGTTTTGACGGTAATCCAAAGCCGCATTACCATTTTATCTGCAAGGAATGCGGGAGCGTTCTGGATTTAAATGTAACGGGACTGGATCATATCAATGTTCTTGCCGCACAGGACTTTGACGGTGAGATTGAAGGACATGTGACTTATTTTTACGGAAAATGCTCTTCCTGTAAAGCCAAAAGACAGACTTCCTGATCATTTTTCCCCAAAAAACTTCTAAAATAACATAAAATAATGTTGACAAAAAGAAGTTTTTCATTTAAAATCAGTAATAGTTACTGATATCAATTTAAAGCACACAGTAATAGATTTCAAATAAGCGGGGAAATCTATTACAGCAGACAAATAACATTTTTCAAAGAAAAGGAGATTAAAATTATGGCAAAGTATGTATGTACAGTATGTGGTTATGTTTATGAAGGCGATGCAGCTCCGGAGATCTGCCCGGTATGTAAAGCTCCGGCTGAAAAGTTCAAATTGCAGGAAGGTGAGAAAGTATGGGCTGCTGAGCACGTAGTTGGTGTTGCAAAAGGAGTAAGTGAGGATATCGTATCCGATTTAAGAGCAAACTTCGAGGGTGAGTGCTCTGAGGTTGGTATGTATCTTGCAATGGCTCGTGTTGCTTACCGTGAAGGTTATCCGGAAGTTGGTTCCTACTATGAGAAAGCTGCATGGGAAGAGGCAGAACACGCTGCAAAATTCGCAGAACTGCTCGGTGAAGTTGTAACAGACAGCACCAAAAAGAACCTTCAGATGAGAGTTGACGCTGAGAACGGTGCAACAGCAGGAAAAACTGATCTTGCAAAACGTGCAAAAGCTGCAAACCTTGATGCAATCCATGATACCGTTCATGAGATGGCACGCGATGAGGCTAGACACGGAAAAGCATTTGAAGGACTGTTGAACAGATACTTCGGTTAATCTTTAAACCGCATAGACAATAAGCATTTCATAGGATAGACAGTTGTCAGCTGTCTATCCTTTTCGTTTGAAAATCAATATATATACTTTATGCCGGTTCCCCAAGTATGATCCGTATCAGGTTTTTATCCAGCATGATCGTCCGGTTCCACGGATTCACAATAATTCCCTTTGCCCCTTCTGCGGCAAGTACCGCGCGGAATGCCTGCTCAATTCCTGTTAAAAATGTAGACATTACACTCCCGCTTCCCTTTAATTCTTCCTCAAAACTGGTAAATGCCGCCCACCAGCTATTGCCGTCCGGCGTCTGCACTGCCTGTATCTGCATCTGGTTCCCGCCCGTCGGCGGTTCCACCGCTACGATAAACTGACCGCCCTCTTTCATGCGTCTGCGTATCACTGTCAGGGTATGCGCTAACATCTCTTCGCTTGCCTCCTGCTGCAGTGCCGCGATTGCGGTTTCTATTTTCTCATTTCCCTGTAATCCCTCATCGATTTTATTGTTATCCATAAAAGCTCCATTTCTATATGTAAAAAATTTTATTTTTTATACTATTGCCACTTGATTCAACTGATTATTTTACAACCACTTTTGTTTTATCTGTTTCATAAGCTGCTCTCCCTTTTCCCTACATATTATACCCTCCAATTTTCCTTTTCACAATCTGCTTTTCACCGCACAGGGACAATGAGTCGCTTGTGAGTTACTGTTCACAGGCAGGCATTTTCTGAACTGAAAATGCCGTATGATACAGTGGTGGCAGCAGATTTTGCCGATTTGTAATGCGAAGCATCGGCAAAATCCGTTACTGGAGCGAGGTACGAGTGAACAGTAATACTCTTTTATAATATTGCATGATTATGCATAAAATGTTTGAAAAATTGCAGAAGAAACGCTACACTATAAAACGTATGGAAATACAGAAATATGGAAAGTTCTGATTGATTGTTGACAGACAAAAAATCAGTAATGTTTGGAGGAAACATATGAAAAGAAAACAGATCGGAATGCTTATTTTTCTTGCAGTGATCGTGATATTACTGTTTGTAACGGCAAATACATCCGGGGTGATCACAGATCCGGAAAATTACCAGTGCGGTGTATATGCGACGGTATTTGCGCTGCTGCCGCCGGTCATTGCGATCGGCCTGGCACTCATCACGAAAGAGGTATATACGTCCCTTTTAGCCGGGATCATCACCGGAGGACTGTTATATTCCAATTTTAATTTAGAACTGATGATCAACACGATCTTCTTTCAGGAAGACGGGGGTATGGTTTATAAACTTGCGGACGCCTGGAATGTGGGTATCCTTGTATTTTTAGTCATGCTTGGAATTCTTGTCTCGATGCTTAACAAAGCGGGCGGTTCTGCTGCGTTTGGAAAATGGGCATCAAAGCATATTAAGACAAGGATCGGTGCGCAGATTTCCGTCATGATCCTTGGAGTGCTGATCTTTGTAGATGATTATTTTAACTGCCTTACGGTGGGAAGTGTGATGCGCCCGGTCACAGACCGGCACAAAGTATCCCGTGCAAAATTATCCTATATCATTGATGCGACTGCAGCTCCGGTGTGCATCATTGCGCCGATCAGTTCGTGGGCGGCGGCAGTGACATCCTCGGTGCCGGAAGATTCCGGAATCAACGGTTTTGCTGTATTTTTACAGACGATCCCGTATAACCTGTATGCGATACTGACACTGGTCATGGTTTTACTTGTGACGGTACTCAGGGTTGACTTTGGACCGATGAAAAAACATGAGATGAATGCAATCGCAGGAGATCTGTTTACCACGCCGGGAAGACCTTATGAGGGAAATGAAGAAGAGGTCATCAATGAGAAAGCACATGTGCTGGATCTGATTCTTCCGGTTGCGGTTCTCATCGCAAGCTGTATTGTGGCAATGGTTTATACCGGTGGATTTTTTGAGGGTGCTTCCTTTGTCGATGCGTTTGCAGCTTCGGATGCATCGGTGGGACTGGTGCTTGGCGGTGCGGTCACGCTGGTATTTACATTTATCTATTATATGATGCGTGATGTGCTGTCCTTTGAAGAGTTTGCAAAATGTATCCCGGAGGGATTCCAGTCCATGATCGCGCCGATTCTGATCCTTACGATGGCGTGGACGTTATCAGGTATGACAAACCTGCTCGGTGCAAAATACTTTGTGGCAGATCTTGTGGCAAATTCTGCATCTGCGATGCAGGGATTTCTTCCGATGATCATTTTCCTGGTTGCTGCGTTTCTGGCATTTGCAACCGGAACATCCTGGGGAACATTCAGCATTCTGATCCCGATCGTGATCGGGGTATTCCCGGAAGGACAGATGATGGTTATCTCCATCGCATCCTGTCTGGCGGGTGCAGTCTGCGGAGACCACTGTTCACCGATCTCCGACACGACGATCATGGCATCTGCCGGCGGTCACTGTGAACACGTCAACCATGTGGTGACACAGCTTCCGTATGTGCTTGTTGTGGGATGTGTATGTATGGTTGGATATCTTCTGATCGGTATTTTTAAGGCAGTGGGACTTGACGCCATTGTATGGCTGACACTTCCAATCTGCATCGTGCTTCTTTGTGTGGTTCTCTTTGTGATCCGGACAAAAAACGGCGGCAAAGAGGAAATTTGAGTTTTGCGGGTACGAAGGATGATCCGTAATTGCAAAAATAAATAAGAGGATTAAAATAGTGGTATCAGGTCTATAACGCCTGAAGAAAGGAAAAACAAAATGGTAAAACATATTATTTTATGGAAACTGAAAGAGGAATTTTCAGAGGAGGAGAAAAAACAGATCAAAGCAGGGATCAAGGAAGGATTAGAAGGTCTTGCCGGTCAGATCCCGGGAATGACAGAAATCAAAGTGCGCATCGACTGTCTGCCGAGTTCAACCGTGGATGTCATGCTAGATTCCACATTTGAGAGTGCGGAAGCATTAAAAACTTACAGTACACATCCGAAACATGTGGCAGTCGCAGACAGTAAAGTCAGACCTTACACAGCGGTGAGATCCTGCATGGACTATGAGATTTGAAAACAGCAAAAGGGTTCTTTATAGATTACAATATCTGAGCCTGCAGGTTACACAGAAAAGAGGATTCATATGTCATTAGAAAAAGCGAAAGCATATTTGGAGAATAAAGGATTTTTGGATCATGTGATCGAGCTGGCTGATTCCACGGCAACCGTTGCGATGGCGGCGGAAGCACTTGGGGTGGAGCCGGGCATGATCGCAAAGACGATGTCCTTTTTACAGGGAGAGCAGGCGGTGCTGATTCTGACGGAAGGAACGGCGAAAGTCGATAACCGCAAATACAAGGATACATTTCATATGAAAGCGAAGATGATTCCGTCTGATGCGGTTGAGGAAGTGATCGGTCATGCGCCGGGCGGGGTGTGCCCGTTTGGAATCAACGATGGTGTGGAAGTGTATCTCGACGAAAGTCTGAAAAAATTTACTATCGTATATCCGGCAGCGGGAAATGACCACAGTGCAGTGAAACTCACGATCCCGGAACTTGAGCAGATCGCCGGGGCAAAAGGCTGGGTCGATGTCTGCAAGGAAGAAAATGTTTAGACAGACCGTAGTGTGAAAAATTAAATTTTCACATGTAAGAATGGCGGTTAAATGAAAGGAAAGATACTTTGGAATGAAAGTTGGAGTAATTGCAGATATTCACAGCAACCAGACCGCATTCCGGGCATGTGTGGACTATATGGTAAATGCCGGATGTGAGGAATTTCTGCTTCTGGGAGATTTTATTTCGGATACCGCCGGTGCAAGGCAGACGATGGAACTTCTCTATGAATTAATGGAACAGTTCCCATGTCATGTGCTGCGCGGAAACCGGGAAGAATATATGATAGAACAGCGTAAGATCCGGGAGAAGGAGGAAGAAGAAAAATTCTGGCCAGCCAATTCCGCCAGCGGCAATCTTTTGTATACTTACAGGCAGCTCACGGAAAGAGATCTGGATTTTTTTGAGAGCCTTCCGATCACGTTTCGTTATGAAAAGGAAGGATATCCGGCGTTTACCTGCTGTCACGGTTCTCCGGTCAATACAAGAGAACTGCTCCAGCTTGACAGTGACCGCACAAAAGAGGTATTAGAAGAGATCGATACTGACTATCTGCTTGCAGCCCATACACATTTTCCGGGTATCAGCAGATATCAGGGAAAAACCTATATGAATACCGGTTCCTGTGGAATTGCGATCGGAGATCCGGGATACGCGCATGCCATCATCTTAGAGTCCGGTCAAAATGAATGGAAACCGGAATTTTTGCGGATCCCATACGATAGTAATCAGGTGATACAGGATATTTTTACATCGGGACTTTACGATATGGCGCCATGGTTTTTGAATAACAATCTGCACATTTTACTGACTGGAACAGATCTGACACCGGAACTTGTTAATCTGGCAGCGAAACTGCAGGAAGAAAATGATATGGGAGCAAAGCGCTGGCCGCATATCGAAGAAAAATATTTTGCACAGGCAGCGGATTCATTGAAAATTCCGGATTACACATTTTTGCGCTATATCCGCCCCGCTGTAAAAGAAGATACCGGGAAAATCTTAGAATTGTACCATTCCATGATCGGCGGAGCTGCAGGCTGGAATGAGTACTATCCTGGAATTGACACAATAGAATCCGATCTTTCCAGAAATGCGCTTTTTGTGATGGAAAATGAAGACGGGGAACTGCTGGCGTCGATCTCCATAGATGCAGACGAGGCAGTGGACAGCTTAAAATGCTGGAATCAGACGTTGCTTCCGGGTGCCGAACTGGCAAGGCTCTGTATCCGGAAAGAGTATCAGAATAAAAAACTGGCAAGGATGATGATGGCGTATGCCATGAATGTCCTGAGGAAACAGGGAAAGAGATCTGTTCATATTTTGGTGCATGAAGGGCATGAGGTGGCAATGCGTGCTTATATGCATCTGGGATATGAGAAAGTGGGGGAATGTAGTCTTTATGATATGCGGTTTGTGTGCATGGAAAGGGCGCTGTAGTGAAAAATGAAATAGAGAATAATTGCTGGTCAGGGCAGGCTTATTTGCCTGCCCCTAATTCTCTGTCTTTTGCCATAAAGAACAAGGCGATGGTATCCGGACCCACATGGCTTCCGGTACAGAAATCGTAAGAAGTATTGATAAATTCCCGCACAGAGATTTTTTTCTGAATTTTATCCATGACATAGAGCGAGTCTTCGTAGGCATCGGCATGTGCAATTCCGATGATCTGTTTTTCCGGTTCCACGATATTGTCACAGACGAGAGAGACGAGCTCGTTCAACGCAGCTTTTCTTCCGCGGCATTTCTTGTACTGGACAATAAAACCGTCTTTGTTTCCGCGCAGGATCGGTTTGATACTCAAAAGGTTGCCGACGAGAGCAGTTGCGCCGCTCAAACGTCCGGTTCTGGAAAGATATTTTAAATCACCGACGGTAAATACACCGTTCATCTTAGCAGGATATGTTTCGAGAATGTCTGCAACTTCGTCAACCTCCATTCCCTTATCACGCATTTCACTTGCATAGATCGCTAAAATTCCCTGTGCTAAAGAAGCATTGAGTGAATCGATCAGACGGATTTTTCTGCCGTTTACCGGATCACGCATCAGATCCTCCGTGGCAAGTCTTGCGGAGTTGAAATTTCCGCTGATATTTTTGCTAAGCGAGAAATACAGCACATCTTCGTTATTTTCCATGGCACTGCGGAATGCATCTTCAAATATGGCAGTGCTGATCAGACCGGTCTTTACATCTGCACCTTGGCGTACGGCATCGTAATATTCATGACCTTTCTGACGTTCCTCTTCCGGGGATAAATCCGGATCAAAACAGGTGACTTCTTTTCCATTTACAAAGTTGATGAAAGAAAGAACTTTGATCTTATATTTTTTTACAAGTTCTGCGGGAATATTTGCCGCAGAGTCAACGATAATCTGAAACATGATGTTCTCCAATCCTGTTAAATAGTTATAGTATACAGTGTAAGCGGTTTTGAAAACTATGTCAAGTGGTTTTTGGACGTTTTCCTCTTTATTTTATAAAAGAGAATAATAGTATCATTGACGCTGACCATGTGGTATACTGCATTTAAGTAAATCGGTGTTTGGGAGGAAAATTCTTTTATGAAAGTGAAGTGTGTTTGGGAACATAATGGCGATGACAGTATTCTGTATGCGTCCAATTTCATTGGTGCATTTACAAGAGGTAAATCTAAGTGTGAAGCTATTGGGAAGATGTCGTCTGAAATTTCAGCTTACCTGAAGTGGAAAGGAGCTTTAACCTGGGATGTTCCGGAACCTGAGATCATTCAAGAAAAAGTGTCAACACTTACCATTTCTGATGCAGACTCAGATGTGCTTTTTGACGAGGAGAAAAAGCCATTAAGCATGGCGGAATATGAAGAATTAAAATCACTTGCCCTGAAATCTGCACGGGATTTCCTGACGATGTACGAAGCGGTACCGGATAAAGATAAAAGTGTTTTACCGGTCAGACAAACCTTTTACGGTGAGATTCCACGCTCAGCATATGAAATGTATGAGCATACGAAGAATGTGAATGCTTACTATTTTGGAGAAATTGGTGTTCAGGCAGATAATAACGGAACTATCGAAGAATGCAGGAAACGAGGATTTGAACTGTTAGAGCATCAGCCGGAATTTTTGGAGAATAAAGTTTATCTTGGAAGCTATGATGAAGAATGGTCATTGCGGAAGGTGGCAATATGTGGTTCTGGTGGTTTATTTTGATATGCGATTGTATTATTCCAGCGATTATGATAATTGTGGGCAGAATGATGTGGAAACATTGTCCAAAGAAGATCAATGGAGTTGTGGGATACCAAACTAAGATGTCAATGATAAATATGGATACTTGGAGATTTGCACATGACCATGCAGGAAAACTTTGGTGGAAAGTCGGTATTGGTCTGTTGGGACCTACAATGCTTATACATATTCCTTTTTATGGAGCAAGTGACGATACAATGGGAATTTTGAGTATTATTATCATTGTAATACCTGTCTCTTATACACATCTCCGAGCCCACGAGACTAAGGCGAATCTC
>ENA-OZDX01000586-OZDX01000586.1-human-gut-metagenome-genome-assembly--contig:-NODE-586-length-18511-cov-15.054616_pt1 | contig 18511 bp, 18 predicted proteins | sample MGYA00245062_ERZ653597 | MGnify/ENA primary metagenome ERZ653597 (study PRJEB26926, sample SAMN06165186) | human gut metagenome | biome: ENVO:00009003; feature: ENVO:2100002; material: ENVO:00002003...
GCATGCAAGCATGCATCGATGATACCTTTTGACCCTTTAATCATATTATAATATTCCCACCAATTTATCAACATTTATAATCCCCCACGAGCCTTTGTGACTATCCCCTGCCCTGTCACATGTATTATACAGGGCTAGCTTAACCGCCTCCGGTCTCATATTTGGATTTTTTTCCAATAAAAGTGCTATGGCACCTGACACAATAGGTGTAGCCATTGAAGTACCTGTTTTTCTTACATATGTGCCATCCCTCGTTCCAAGGCTTATGATATCATGCCCGGGAGCCAGAATCTCAGGCTTTACAATACAGCAATCGGTCGGACCTTTGCCACTTCTTATATCATCAAAGCTTCCGACTGTTATTATTTTTCTTGAAATTCCCGGCACAGTTACAGAAAACGGTGCCGGGCCGTAGTTGCCCGCTGCTGCAACAACTACCACTCCCATATCCCACAATTCATCTATCAGCTTCAATATCTTAATACGCTCTGCTGTATCAGAACATGGCAGATATCCTACAGAGAAGTTGAGTATTTTTATATTAAGTCTGACACAGTTTTCTTTTATATACTTAAGTGCACGAATTGAATCCGACGTCTGTCCCATGCCAAGATAATCAAGCACCTTAAACACATATAGTCCTGCCCCCGGAGCCATGCCTATATCTGCAGCCGATAATATCCCGCACACATGTGTACCATGCCCGTTATCGTCATAACATGTCTCCTTTCCACCCACAAAATCCATAAAGTGCTTTATGCACCCATCAAGCTGTTTGTGTTTAAACACACCCGTATCAAGCACTGCTATATTGACATTTTTACCACTATATCCATTTTTATATACCAGATTTGCATTTATACTATATTTCGCATTTTTCATTATTATTCTATTTTTTAATTTAGTATATGATTCGTTTTCACAATATGTCACAGATGCACCTGTTTTGCCTTACATCATATCACCTTACTATAATTTCATATATTAAAAGGACTGCACCTGCGTGCAGCCCTTTACTTGGATATTATTGTCATACTTTAACGTATATTAATTAATCCTCTTTTACATCCTTCATAGAGAAGCTGATTCTTCCCATCTTGTCCTTGCCAAGGCAAACAACCTTTACCTTGTCTCCAAGTGTGAGTACATCCTCTACTCTGTTGATTCTCTCTTTTGCAATCTTAGAAATGTGAACCATTCCCTCTTTGCCAGGAGCAAATTCGATGAAAGCACCGAACTCCTTGATGCTTACAACTGTTCCCTCAAGGATCTGTCCCTGCTCAAAATCAGTTGTGATAATCTTAATCATGTCGATTGCCTTTGCAATCATCTCTTTATCTGTTCCGCAAACTGAAACAGCGCCATCATCTGTGATATCGATCTTGACACCGGTTCTGTCGATAATCTCGTTGATTGTCTTACCCTTCTGTCCGACAACATCACCAATCTTTGATGGATCGATTGTAATCTGCTCAATCTTTGGAGCCCACTCATTTACTTCTTTTCTAGGCTCAGCGATTGCCTTGCTCATGACCTCATCCATGATGTAGAGACGTGCCTCACGTGTTCTCGCGATTGCCTCCTCAACGATAGGTCTTGTAAGTCCGTGAATCTTGATATCCATCTGGATAGCTGTAATACCCTTATGTGTACCTGTCACCTTGAAATCCATATCTCCGAAGAAATCCTCAAGACCCTGGATATCTGTAAGTACAAGGAAATCATCATCTGTATCGCCTGTTACAAGTCCGCATGAGATTCCGGCAACCATAGCCTTGATCGGAACACCTGCAGCCATAAGTGACATACATGATGCACATGTTGAAGCCATTGATGTAGAGCCGTTTGACTCAAATGTCTCAGATACGGCACGGATAGTATATGGGAACTCCTCAATGCTTGGAAGTACAGGAACAAGTGCCTTCTCAGCAAGTGCTCCGTGTCCAATCTCACGACGTCCCGGTCCACGTGATACCTTTGTCTCTCCTACAGAGTATGCAGGGAAGTTATAGTGATGCATATATCTCTTTGTTGTGATATTAGCATCAAGTCCGTCGATTTTCTGAATCTCTGATAAAGGAGCAAGTGTTACAACATCACAAATCTGTGTCTGTCCACGGGTAAACATTGCAGATCCGTGAACTCTAGGAATCAAATCAACCTCTGCTGCGAGTGGTCTGATCTGGTTGATTGCACGGCCGTCCGGACGCTTATGATCCTTTAAAATCATCTTTCTGACAGTCTTCTTCTGATACTGGTAAATAGCCTCACCAAGTACTGCAAGGTACTCCTCATTGTCAGCGAAGGCTTCCTCTAACTGCTCTGTGATAGCTCTTATATTTTCCTCACGCTTCTGCTTCTCATCTGTGAATACTGCCTCCTCCATCTGCTCAGGAGTAACAATTTTCTTGATATCCTCGAACATCTGCTCAGGAATAGCACAACTCTCATACTCATGCTTTGGCTTGCCAATCTCATCACGAATCTGATCCATGAATGCGATAACTGTCTGGTTGATATCGTGGCACTTGTAGATTGCCTCAATCATCTGATCCTCAGGAATCTCATTGGCTCCTGCTTCAATCATGATGACCTTTTCCTTTGTAGAAGCAACTGTGAGCTGTAAATCGCCCTCATCCCACTGCTTCTGTGAAGGGTTTACGATAAACTCTCCATCAACAAGTCCCATCTGTGTCATGGCACATGGTCCGTCAAACGGAATATCTGATATATGAACAGCAAGAGCTGTACCGATCATTGCAACTATCTCAGGACGGCACTCAGGATCCACTGACATGACAAGGTTGTTTAATGTAACATCATTTCTGTAATCCTTTGGGAAAAGAGGTCTCATTGGACGGTCAATTACACGATCTGTAAGGATGGCGTTCTCAGATGCCTTTCCCTCACGCTTGTTAAAACCACCCGGAATTTTTCCTACAGAGTACATCTTCTCCTCGAACTCAACGCTGAGTGGGAAGAAATCCACACCGTCACGTGGCTTGTCAGATGCTGTAGCTGTTGAAAGGACTGTTGTATCACCATACTTGATAAAAACAGCTCCGTTTGCCTGAGCTGCTACTTTTCCGATATCTACAGTAAGAGTCCTGCCGGCAAGTTCCATTGAATAACTTTTGTACATATTAATTCTCCTTAAAATTCTTTTGCAGAAGTGTATTCCTCTTCCGAAACTACTAAACAATACATGTACGCTCATGCACTCTTTAGTGGTCTCGGCTTACTTCTGCTTTTCAAAAAACAATAATAAAAACAATAATAGAGCGGAATAATAATTACTCCGCTCTAAAGAAAATACTATTTTCTGAGTCCTAAACGCTCGATAAGTGAACGATATCTCTCGATATCAATCTCCTTAAGGTATGCAAGTAATCCACGTCTCTGACCGATCATCTTTAACATTCCTCTTCTTGAGTGATGATCCTTTGGGTTCTGTTTGAAATGCTCAGTTAACTCTGCGATTCTTGCTGAAAGAATTGCAATCTGAACCTCTGGTGAACCTGTGTCATTTGGTGTTCTACCGTACTCTGCGATAATAGCCTGTTTCTTTTCCTTTGCGATCATTGTTGATCCTCCTTATATTATAATGCGCCCTGATAACTGTATGATGCTCAGCAATAGGTCGGAGTGTCCAACTACCGAACATGGGCAAAACCATACTTATGCAGTATAGCATAGTAAGCATTTGTTGTAAACTGTTTTTTTATTAATCCGGCAAATATCTTGCAACACAAATCGGACTTCTGTAAAATGCATTTGAAACCTTGATTCCGTCACGCTTGTTGCTGGCATGGACAATCTGTCCGTTTCCGATATAAATTGCAACATGTGAGATGCTGCTTCCACTTCCGTAGAAGAATAAATCTCCCGGCTTTGCATCAGATGCGCTGATTTTTGTGCCACATGAAGGCTGTGCTTTTGATGAATGCGGTAACGAAACTCCATACTTTCCAAGTATTCTCATTGTAAAACCTGAGCAGTCAACACCATTCTCAAGGCTTGTGCCTCCCCACACATATCTGTTTCCGACAAACTGTAATGCATATGATACAACCGATGCCCTTACATCTGATACACCGTCACCATACTTCACCTGCTCAATTGTCTTTGCAGTAGGAAGTGCCTGTGCCAGTGTCACATAATCCTGTGATATATATCCGACAGAATCATCCACACTTATCTCAACCCAGCCGTCAGCAACAGAATTGACTGTAAATGCCTCTGAATTTCCAACCTGTGAAAGCACCGCAGCCTCTGTTGACTTCTCTGCACGCACATTCAGTGTTTCCGTATTTACTGTGGCAACCGTCTTAATCTCCTGTTCTGCAATAGCCTCTGCCTCATCTCCTGTTACAAGATACTGCTTGTTTACATATCCTGTCACCTTGCCTGATGTAACCTTGTACCATTCTCCGGCATCCTCAAGAAGCTCACAGGCATTGTGATTGGTAAGTATTCCTACCACTTCACTGTCTGTCGAAGCCTCCTGTCTGATATTTAAGTTTCCGCTGCTGATAACTGACATACCAAGATTTGTGTAACCACAGGTCTGTGCGGCTGTCGGTGTCTGGGATGCCTCATTTGCCTGTTCTGTCTCCTGTGCAGTATCGCCAGCCTGTGCACCCTGAGCAGATGCAGTAACAACATTGCTGTCGTTTTGCGCTACCGATACGTCAGCTCCATAATAGGTAAGAGCCGATGTAACCCCTGCTGTGAGAAGCTCTGTGGCATCTGCCGCATCTGTCAGATTAAGTGCAACACCCGCATTCACTGATCTGTTTTTATTTGCCTCTGCCTTTGTTGTCCTGGCATCTACTGTGCTGCTTGAGCTCATAGATACCGCTCCTATAATAATAGCAAACGCTACAACGCCTGCTGCCTGTCCTAATTTTAATTTATTTTTCATATAGCCTCCAGTTCATGCTATCCATAATCCCATGTTTACGAGTATATCACAAATTGTTAAAATGTCAATATTTCTTTGTAACATTTCTGTAATATTTGTCATTTTTTCGTTATTTTGGGTTATTTCGCAAAAAAACAGCCACACTAGAATGTGTGACTGCCTGCATAATTGATTGTATAATTGATATCTGCACTCATCTGGCTCTTTAACGCTTCTATTGAATCAAACTTCATCTCAGGTCTTACGAACTTATGAAGCTCTACCATTATATCCTGTCCGTAAACATCCTGCCCAAAATCTATGATATATGTCTCTGCACCTATTGGATTTTTGCCCTCTATAGTAGGCTTGCATCCTATATTGGTTACACCAAGGTACCAGTTGTCCCTGACAAGAACTCTTGACATATACACTCCCTTTGGTGGAAGCAGCTTATCGTGCGGCACTGAAAGGTTGACTGTCGGAATGCCAATAGTCCTGCCTAGTGCTCTGCCATGCACTACTCTTCCTTTTATAAAAAAGGGATATCCCAGCAGTTCATTTGCCTTTTTAATATGTCCTGCCGCAATCTCCTCGCGGATATAGGTACTGCTTATATCCCTGTCTCCATCCTTTATCTTGTCCACCACCATAAGCTCGTATCCAAGCTCTCCTGCCATCGCAGAAAGCAGCCGATGGTCTCCTGCCCTGTTGTGCCCGAAACGGAAATCATCTCCGACAATGATACACTTGACATTAAGACTTTTAACTATCCATCTGACAAACGCATCCGCCTCCATCGTCATCACCTGTGGCACAAACGGACACTCTATCAGATAGTCAATACCTGATTTTTCAAACACATACTCTTTTTCATCGTTTGTGATTATAACCTTTGACTCAACGCCAAGTACCTCCGATTTGGGAGGAATGTCAAACGTAAATATGATGCGCTTGTAGCCATGCAGATTGCTCTGTTCAATTTGCTTTTCCATCAGAAATTCATGTCCTCTGTGAAGCCCGTCAAACTTTCCAAACGAGATGACGGACGGCTCCTTGACATGAAAATCCAGAGTTTTGCTTATATATTCCATAATATCTGTATACTATTCTATTCCATAAAAATCTTAACCGGCTTAAACTCACCGGTTTCATCAAGATACGAATACACCCCGACAAATATGCCCTCATGATTGTATACTCTGTATCTTATATCAGAGTCAGCACTGTGTTTTAAATAATCCGTAAGCACTGCCGGAATTTTATTTCCATTTCTGACAAGCTTATCGGCATCTGAAGCAGTATGCACTGCCGGCAGATTTTCGAATACTCCGTCAACAGGCATCACCATATCAAAGCAGCCCTCATCCACCTTTGACTGAATCTGTGAAAGTGTAAGTGCATGCTCTAAGTCAAAGCCTGCTACCCTTACTCTAAGCAGTGACTTCATGCAGCCATGGCAGCCCAGCCTCTCTCCGATGTCATTGCACAGCGTCCTGATATATGTGCCCTTTGAACAGTGCACCGTCATCGTAACCTCAGGCAAATCAATGCTTTCAACCTTGATATCAAACACCTCGATATCCCTGGCTTTTCTCTCTATTACCTTGCCCTCTCTGGCAAGCTCATAGAGCTTTTTCCCATTGACCTTTAAAGCCGAGTACATAGGCGGCACCTGCTTTTGCCTGCCAACAAACTGTGATATAACATCATACACCGCCTGCTCAGTCACATTGACCTTAGCCTGATTTAAGACCTGCCCTGTAATATCCTGTGTATCTGTCTCCTGTCCCAAAAGCAGCACAGCTTTATAGACCTTGTCCTTATCTGTCAAAAGGTCACACACTCTGGTTGCCTTTCCAAGGCAGACAGGAAGGACGCCTTGCGCATCAGGATCAAGTGTACCTGTATGACCAATCTTCTTCTGGTGGAATATGCCTCTAAGCTTTGCCACAACGTCAAAGCTTGTATAGCCCTTTTCCTTGTATACATTGATTATTCCATTAACCATCTGCCCAAGAATCTCTCCCTAAATATTATCCTTAATTGCCGTAAGGATGCGGTCTGTTGCCACCTCAAGCGGTCCTTCAATCGTAAATCCGGCGGCCTTTACATGTCCTCCTCCGCCAAATACCGACGCAACCTTTGCCACATCGTAATCACCGTTTACGCGCAGGCTGCCCTTGTAGGTACCATCCTCATTTTCGTAGAGAAATACAGCAACCTTTATATCCTTTGTCACGCGCAGCTGATTTACAATACCGTCGAGATGCTTTGGAAGTACGTTGTACTTCTCCATCTCAGCACGCGATACTGCAGACAATATAACATCACCATTCAGATACAAAGCAGCATTCAAAAGTGCCTGCCCCATAATCTTATTCTGAGCAAATGTCTTTGTATAAAATGTATCATCGATTATCCTTGAATAATCAATGCCCATCTCCATCAGGGAGCCTGCTATATCCATAGTCTTTTTTGAAGTGCAGGAATACTGGAACACGCCTGTATCATGCACCATGCCTGTGTAAATACACTCTGCTATCTGTATTGTGATGCGCTCCTTCGGCAGAAGCTCGAACACCAGCTCACAGGTCGAGCTCGCATCCGGAAAGATGTAATTTGCGTCTGCAAAGGCCCCGTTTGTAACATGATGATCTATGCAAAGTGTCCTTTTTGCAGACTCAAAATACTTAGCTGCACTTCCCAGTCTGCCTGTGTCACTGCAATCACATGCTATGAACAGATCGTATACTGTATCATCCGCATAACTGCTGTCAATCTCATCTGCTCTTTGCATAAACTTAAAGATGTTTGGGCTTGGCTCTAAATAAAGCCTTGCCTTTATATCAGGATAATAATCCTTTATGTAGTTGTATACAGCAAGTGTTGAGCCGACACAGTCGCCATCCGGTCTCACATGACCGGAAACAGCAACTGATTGTGCATCCTTTAAAATAGAATCAATCTCTGTCATAATCAATCCTCTTTGTTAATCCTCTTTGAGATTTTTTGTTACTTCATCAATCTTTTTAGACATCTCAACACCATACTCTATAGACTGGTCTATGATAAATGTAATGGCAGGTGTATTTCTTAAATTGATGTTCTTTGCGAGAGTTCTGCGTATATATCCCTCCGCTGACTTAAGTCCTGCAAGTGTATCAGCCTGTGATTTCTTGTCACCAAGCACACTGATATAAGCCTTTGCTGTCTTTAAATCAGGTGCCACCTCGACAGCAACAACACTTGTCATGGGATTGATACGCGGATCCTTTATCTCACCGCGTATGATATTTGACAGTTCACGCATTACCTCTTCGTTGATACGAATATTTTTTATGCTGTTCTTTCTCATATAATCCCGCTTTCTTTTTATATTAAACTGTAACTATCCGAATAGTTACATTAATTCATGATAACAAATATATGATTATCTCGGAACCTCTACCATCTTGTAGGCTTCTACAATATCTAATTCCTGAATATCATTAAATCCGTCAAATACAAGACCACACTCATAGCCTGTCTTGACCTCCTTGACGTCATCCTTGAATCTCTTGAGTGAAGCAAGGTCTCCCTCGAATATCTGCTCACCCTCTCTGCTAATTCTGACACGGCAGCCTCTCTCCATAAATCCGTCAAGCACATATGAACCTGCAATGTTTCCAACGCCTGAAGCCTTGAAAATCTGTCTGATTTCCGCATGTCCGATAACCTTCTCCTCAAATACAGGATCAAGCATACCCTTCATGGCAGCAGATACATCCTCGATCGCATTGTAGATGACCTTGTAAAGTCTGATATCTACGCCCTCACGGTCTGCTGTAGCCTTGGCAACAGGATCCGGTCTGACGTTAAAGCCAATGATGATTGCATTTGATGCTGATGCAAGGATAACATCTGACTCGTTGATGGCACCAACGCCGCCATGGATGACCTTGACCACAACCTCCTCATTTGAAAGCTTGACAAGACTCTGCTTAACAGCTTCAACTGAACCCTGTACATCTGCCTTTACGATGATATCAAGTTCCTTCATATTGCCGGACTGAATCTGTGAGAACAGATCATCAAGTGACATCTTTGCCTTTGTATCCTCAATGAGCTTATTCTTTTCCTCTGAAATATATGTGTCAGAAAATGCCTTTGCCTCCTTCTCTGAATCACATGCCACAAATGTCTCTCCTGCTGAAGGCACACTGTTTAGTCCAAGTATCTCTACAGGTGTAGAAGGCTTAGCCTCCTTTACTCTGCGGCCCTTGTCATCAATCATGGCTCTTACCTTACCATAGCTGCTTCCACATGCGATAGGATCTCCGACATGGAGTGTTCCTTTTTGTACAAGCACTGTGGCAACCGCACCACGGCCTTTATCAAGCTGTGCTTCAATTACGAGACCTCTTGCGTTTCTATCAGGATTAGCCTTGAGCTCGAGCACCTCTGCTGTGAGAAGAATCATCTCAAGGAGATTGTCGATACCCTCCTTAGTATGTGCAGATACAGGACAGAATATTGTGCTTCCACCCCAATCCTCCGGGATAAGCTCATACTCTGAGAGCTCCTGCTTAACCTTGTCGATATTGGCACTTGGCTTATCTATCTTGTTGACAGCAACGATAATCTCTACACCGGCTGCCTTTGCATGGTTTATTGCCTCAACAGTCTGCGGCATTACACCATCATCTGCAGCAACAACAAGGATTGCGATATCAGTAGAGTTTGCACCACGCATACGCATTGCTGTAAATGCCTCATGTCCCGGTGTATCAAGGAATGTGATGTTCTGGCCATTGATTGATACAACAGATGCACCAATGTGCTGTGTAATACCACCTGCCTCACGGTCTGTAACACGTGTCTGTCTGATGGCATCAAGCAGTGATGTCTTACCATGATCTACGTGACCCATTACACAGACTACAGGTGGACGAGGAACCATCTTGCTCTCATCCTCTTCATCCTCCTTGAGAAGCTCTGCAATCACATCGACTTTCTCCTCTTCCTCACATATGAAATTAAACTCTAAAGCAATCTCCTCAGCAGCTGCAAAATCAACCTCAGAGTTAACTGTTACCATCTCGCCCTTCATAAAAAGCTTCTTTACGATGGCTGAAGGCTGAACCTTCATCTTATCAGCTAAGTCCCTTATTGTAATCTTCTCCGGAAGAGAAATTGTCTTAATCTCGTTCTCATCCTCTTTTGGCTGTGCCTTCGGCTGCTGTGGCTTTTTCTTACCGCCGTGCTTCTCGAGATTGATGTAATTCTCCTGCTTCTTTCCGAGCTTATCCTGCTTCTGGCTCTGATTGTGATTATGCTTATTCTTTCTATCGTTGCCTCTGTCGCGGCTCTCCTTTCCTCTTACATCATCAGGAGCTGCAACTGCAACTGTTTCTTTTCTGAAACGATTTCTGTCATCACCTCTGCTGCCTGTTCTATCGTTATTTCTGTCATTGCTCCTGCTTCTGTCGTTGCTTCTGCTTCTATCATTATTTCTGTCAAAGCTTCTGCCACCCTCTGCAGGACGTCTGGAGTCATTTCTGAAACCTCTGTTATTGTCTCTGCTGTTATCGCGGTTATTGTCGCGATTGTTTGGTCTTCTATCGCTGTTTCTGTCCGTATTTCTGCTTCTGTCGGCATTTCTGTCAGTGTTTCTGTTGTTGATTCTCTCGCCATTGTCCTGACGTCTGTCGCTTCTTCTATCAGCGTCAGCCTGACGTGCCGGACGCGAATTGGTTACCTTCATATCTGCATACGGATCCGCTGTACGCTCACTTATAGGGCGCATAGCTCTCTCTCCGACAGGTCTTGGCTTAATAATGCTGTGCTGCTCAGGACGTGATGACTGATTATCGCGTCTGCCATTGCCATTCCTGCGCTGCGAACTGTTATTTCCATTATTTCCGCTGCCGTTTCCACCATTTGTTTTCCTACCCTGCTTACTGTACTGGGCATTGAAAACAGCTGTGATGCTTGCCTTTTTCTTTGGTCTGTCGGCTGCCTTAGCCTCATCCTTTTTAGTTTCTTCCTTCTTAGGTGCATCTTTTTTTACTTCTGTTTTTGCGTACTTCTTTCGTACAATTTGCTGTGCCTCATCCTCAAGACCGCTCTGCACATTTTTGACAGCAAACTGTGTGCCGTTTAATGTGTCTATGACGTCCTGCGACTTTATATTTAATTCTTTTGCAAGTTCATGAACTCTCATTTTTGCCATATATCTATTTTCCTCCATTATTCAGTTTTATTCGACTGCAGCTTTTTTATCACTGCATTTGCAAGGTTTTCATCCGTTACTGCAAGGGAAGCGCGAAACTCTTTGCCTATTGCATTCCCTAACCCCACCTTGTCACTATAAAAATAAATCGGAACCTCATAGAAAGCAGTCATATCCGAAAAATGCTTCTTTGTGTTGTCTGATGAATCATCTGCTACTATCACTAAAAATGCCTTTCCTGTCTTTACAGCTTTCTCGGTAGAAAACTCTCCGCTAACCACATTGCCTGACTTTGCTGCTAATCCCAGCATAGAAAGTACTCTATCTGTCAATTTGGTTCATCTCCTTTTCAAGCTCCTCATATACCTGTTCTGATACACTAACACCAAGGGAACGCTCAAGTGCCTTTGTCTTTTTAGCCTTTTTAAAGCATTCAAGGCTCTTACATATATAAGCTCCCCTGCCGTTTTTCTTGCCGGTGTCATCGAGAATTATGTCGCCCTCCGCAGTCTTTACCACGCGAATAAGTGACTTCTTTTCCTTCATCTCCTGACAGCCTACGCATTTGCGCATTGGAATCTTTTTATTTGCCATTACTGCTCATCACCACTATCTGCCGCATCATTTTCTGTACCTGCTGCTTCGTTCTCGTCAGCCTCTGTATCTAAAGCCTCTGCCTGTACATCTGCCTGTTCTGTATCAGCTAATCTCTCGTTCTCAGAAAGCTCATCATCCGAATAATCATAATCGTCATCATAATCATCCTCTTCATAGTCATTCTCATAATCCATGAAGTCCCCTGACTCTCTGGCCTGTGTCTCGCTCTTGATATCAATCTTGAAGCCTGTAAGTCTTGCTGCAAGTCTTGCATTCTGTCCTTCCTTACCGATTGCAAGTGAAAGCTGATAATCCGGAACAACAACCTTTGCTGATTTCTCATCTGCATCTGCGATAACAGAGATAACCTTTGCAGGGCTAAGTGCATTTTGGATAAGTATTGCCGGATTCTCATCCCATGTGATGATATCGATTTTCTCACCACGAAGCTCATTTACGATAGCATTTACTCTGGCACCATTCATACCTACACATGCTCCTACAGGGTCTACGTTTGGATCATTTGACCATACTGCAATCTTTGTTCTGCTTCCGGCCTCACGTGAAATAGCCTTTATCTCAACTATGCCCTCTTTAACCTCTGTAACCTCTGACTCAAAAAGTCTCTTCACAAGCTCAGGGTGTGTTCTTGAAACAAGAATCTTTGGCCCCTTTGATGTGGACTTAACCTCAAGGATATATACCTTGATACGCTCTGTAGGCTTGAATACCTCACCCTTTATCTGCTCACTCTCAGTCAGAAGTGCATCTGCCTTACCTAAGTTGATGCTGACATTCTTTCCGATGTATCTTTGAACAACACCTGTCACAACATCCTTTTCCTTGCTGTTGTACTCGTCAAATATTACTTTTCTCTCCTCCTCGCGGATTTTCTGAAGGATAACATTCTTTGCGTTCTGTGTAGCGATACGTCCGAATTCCTTTGACTTAACCTCAACTCTCACGATATCTCCAAGCTGATAGTTACCGTTTACCTTGTGGGCATCTGCTAATGAAATTTCCTCCACCGGATCCTCAACCGTATCTACAACCGTCTTCTCCTGGTAGCATGAGAAAGCACATGTCTCAGGATCGATTTCTACCTTTACATTGTCTGATTTACCAAAATGGTTCTTGCAGGCAGTCACAAGAGAGTTCTCAATTGCCTCAAGTAAAGTTTCTTTACTGATGTTTTTCTCCTGCTCTAATATATTTAACGCTTCTAATAACTCATTGCTCATTATTTTTTCCTCCTATTTGTGTTATCGTGCGCTTTAATTAAAAATCCAATGCCTGACGTATAAGCGCAATGTCACTCTTATTGAATGTAGTCTCATTGCCGTCTTCATCGGTTATTGTCACTGTATCCTTATCATAGGCTTTAAGCAGACCATAAAATTCCTTTGATTTGTTGATAGCCCTGTATGTGCGAATCTCTATCTCCTTATTCATATTGCGCACATAGTCCTTTTCCTTCTTGAGAGGTCTTCCAAGCCCCGGCGAGCTTACCTCGAATGTGTACGAATCAGGAATATAGTCCTCTCTGTCGAGAATCTCATTCATCTGCCTTGCAACCACTTCACAGTCATCAACAGTTATGCCACCCTCCTTATCGATATATGCTCTCAGGTAGTTCATGCCGCCTTCCTTAACATACTCGACATCAACAAGCTCAAAATTCATGCTGTCAAGAATTGGTTGTATAAAATTCTCCGTCTTTGCCTCATATACACTTGCCTTTGACATTTTATCACCTCTCTTTTTTATATTTGTAACTATTCAGAATTGTTCCAAGTGGTTCTGAATAGCTGCCTGATGTTTATAAACGTGAATTGAGAGAGGACTTTTGCCCTCTCTCAATCTAGTCAACGTTGTTATCATAGGTATAATAGCACTATCAGAAAAAAAAATCAAGTTTTTTTAAAAAAGTACTTGCTTTTTTTGAAACTCCATGATAGTATAATACACGGTTCGTTGGTCAAGCGGTTAAGACGCCGCCCTCTCACGGCGGAAACACGGGTTCGATTCCCGTACGGACTGCTCACTGATATTTATTTAATTAAATACAGCCCAACCCGAAAGCATCGCATTTATGCGATGTTTTTTTATTGTTGTTGACACCGGACGCTATGATAAATATTTCTGCCTTAAAGTAAAATTGCCTTGGAGCGTATTCTGTTTACTACAGAATGCTCCAAGGCATAAATAATTTAAGTATAAGCCTGATTAAAAATTAATCATAATTAATCATCATATCCGTTAGGATTGTTCTTCTGCCATCTCCATGAGTCGGCACACATCTCCTTAATACCATACTGTGCTTCCCAGCCGAGCTCTCTCTTGGCCTTTGATGGGTCACAGTAGCATGTAGCGATATCGCCAGGTCTTCTAGGCTTTATTGTATAAGGAATCTTAACACCTGTTGCAGCCTCGAAATTCTTTACGATATCAAGCACGCTGTAGCCGTGTCCTGTTCCAAGATTGTAGATGCAAAGACCTGCATTCTCCTCAATCTTCTTTAAAGCCTTGACATGTCCAACCGCAAGGTCAACTACATGGATGTAATCTCTCACACCTGTTCCGTCAGGAGTATCATAGTCATCTCCGAATACTCCAAGCTCTTTGAGCTTGCCTACTGCCACCTGTGTGATGTAAGGCATGAGGTTGTTTGGAATACCGTTTGGATTCTCACCCATTGTACCACTCTTATGAGCTCCGATTGGATTGAAGTAACGAAGAAGAATAACGTTCCACTCATTATCTGCCTTGTAGATATCCATAAGTATCTGTTCAAGCATAGACTTTGTCCAGCCATATGGGTTTGTACACTGTCCCTTTGGACACTCCTCTGTGATAGGAATCTGTGCAGGATCTCCGTATACTGTAGCTGATGAAGAGAAAATGATGCTCTTGCAGCCATTCTGTCTCATCACATCAACAAGTGTAAGTGTTCCTGCAATATTATTGTTATAGTACTCCCAAGGCTTTGCCACAGACTCTCCTACTGCTTTGAGTCCTGCAAAGTGAATACAGCTATCTATCTTTTCTTCCTTAAAAATCTTATTTAAGATGTCTCTGTCAAGGATATCTCCCTTATAGAACTTTACTTCTTTGCCTGTAAGAGCCTTAACTCTGTCAAGTGACTTCTCAGATGAATTTGAAAGATTGTCAAGTACTACAACATCGTAGCCTGCATCAAGAAGCTCCACACATGTGTGGCTTCCGATATATCCGGCTCCACCAGTAACTAAAATTGCCATAATAAATATCTCCTTTTCATTTTTGTTAAATTTATTGTAGCGCATTTGCTCATTTTTGTATAGAATAAAATGTAGAAGAAATATGTAAAAATGTTGTAAAGGTAGGCAATATGAACAATAAATATAAAAATTCCTATATCGTAAAAGAAAAAGAGCTTGTATCTCTGTCCGTATATAACGTAGGCTTCCAGAGCTGTGATAGCCTGTATCAGTGGGGACCCGGTATCAGAGACCATTATCTGATTCACTATATCATAAGCGGTAAAGGCCGCTACACTGTAAATGGCAGTGTTCACACATTAACTCCCGGCGATGCGTTTCTCGTATATCCAAATACCGAAGTGATTTATCAGGCTGATGCAGAAGATCCTTGGGAATATACCTGGGTAGGCTTTACTGGCAGCGATGCTGCAACCATTTTAAGAGCCACTGATTTCACAAAAGCGCATCCATACATACACAGTGTATCAAACGGAAACGAAATCAAAAGACAGCTCATGCATATATACGACGCCAGAGGCACAGAATTTGAAAATGCACTCGAAATGACCGGGCGACTCTACACCACCCTCGCTCTTTTTGTCAGCGCCGCCACATCAAAGCCACCGCAAAACAGTGCAAACTCCTATGTACAAAAGGGCATCGAATACATCTCCGCCAACTATTCATACCCTATCACCGTTGAAGATATCGCATCATATATAGGATTAAGCCGAAGTCACCTGTTCCGTTCCTTCCAGAGCATTCTCGGTGTATCGCCAAAGGAATATCTGACCGATTTCAGAATCAAACAGGCATGCTATCTGCTTAAGCACTCCTCATTGTCCATCACAGCAATTGCAGGCTCTATAGGGTTTGATAACAGCCTTTATTTTTCAAAGACCTTTCATAAAATAAAAGGCCTTTCGCCTAAGGAGTATCGCAGTAAATACAAAAAAGCTCAAGAATAAAAAAGCTGCCGGGCTTCATGTGAAGCCCGGCAGCTTTTTCATATATCTCTTTATGCTAAACTAAGCAAGCTTAGATTTAGCAACCTCTACTAATTTAGCAAATCCTGCTGCATCTGTAACAGCCATATCAGCTAATACCTTACGGTTAAGGTCAACGTTTGCTAACTTTAAGCCGTGCATGAACTGGCTGTATGAAAGTCCGTTGAGACGAGCTGCTGCGTTGATACGAGCAATCCATAACTGACGGAACTGTCTCTTTCTCTCTTTACGTCCAGCGTATGAGCTTGTAAGTGCTCTCATAACTGACTGCTTTGCTACTCTATACTGCTTAGATCTAGCGCCTCTGTAACCCTTTGCTAACTTTAATGTTCTGTTATGTCTTTTCTTAGCGCCTAAACCGCCTTTAACTCTTGCCATTTGTTGATTCCTCCTTAACTAATACTACCGATTACATGTATGGTAAAATCTTCTTCATATTCTTAACATTTGTCTCATCTGTCATTGTTGCTTTTCTGAGATTTCTCTTTGTCTTTGTTGTTTTCTTAGTTAAGATATGTCTCTTGTAGGCTTTATTTCTTTTTAACTTTCCTGTTCCTGTAACTTTGAAACGTTTTGCAGCTGCTCTGCTTGTTTTCATTTTTGGCATTGTGTGTTCCTCCTTAAATTGTTATCTCTTTTCTGCCAGCACCATACCGATGCTTCTTCCTTCAACCTTCGGTGCTTTCTCCACTACCGCTACATCTGAAAGATTCTCAGCTATATCATCAAGGATATGTTTGCTTGCATTCATATGAGCCATCTCACGTCCCCTGAATCTGAGTGTGATCTTTACCTTATTTCCTTTTGCAAGGAATTTCTTTGCAGCATTCATCTTGGTATTCAAGTCGTTAGCCTCAATGTTAGGTGAGAGACGAATCTCTTTCAATTCAACGGTCTTCTGCTTTTTCTTTGCATCCTTTTCCTTACGGGCCTGCTCATAACGATACTTACCATAATCAATCACCTTACATACAGGTGGCTTTGCATTTGGTGCTATCTTTACTAAATCAAGTCCTGCCTCGTCTGCAATCTTTTGAGCTTCTCTTGAAGAAACAATTCCTAACTGCTCTCCATCCGCTCCAATCAGTCGAACTTCTCTGTCTCTGATCTGTTCATTAATCATTAATTCGCTAATGGTCTTGTACCTCCATAAAAAATAGTGGATAGGCAGACTATCCACTATACAATCTTCAACACAAATGTTTGAAAATATTAACGCTAAGTCGCTCCATTGCGCTTAGGTGAGAGTGGATACTCTACTTTGTTTTCATACAACTACTAGAATATAGCACAGACAATTTCTGTTGTCAACACTTTTATCTAAATTTCTATCATCTAATATGTACCAAGAATCTTAAGAGCAATTGCCTCTTCCCTTATACCTCTTAACGCATTCTGCACCGCTGTATCCGTAAAACGTCCTTCAAAATCAACAAAGAACCTGTACTCCCATGCCTTATCAGGTATCGGACGAGACTGGATATTTAACATATTGATTCCATTGTATATAAAGTGTGCCAGCATATGATACAGTGCACCACTCTTGTGAGGTGTCTCAAAGCATATGCTTATCCTGTCCGCATCTCTGCGGCATACCCTTTTAGCCGACACAATTATAAACCTTGTTGCATTGTTTTTATTGTTCTGTATGCGGCTCTCAAGCACCTGAAGCCCATATATATCAGCCGAGATATGGCTAGCTATGCCAGCCTGTGTGATATCTCCGTCATCCTTTACCTTCTTTGCAGAAAAAGCTGTATTCCTGACAGCCACCTGGTTAATATCCTTATGCTCATCAAAAAAATCTGAGCACTGCATAAGCGCCTGTGGATGTGAGTACACAGTCCTGATATCAGAAATCTTTGCACCCGGAAGTCCCATCAGACTGTGGTCGATGCGTATAATCTGCTCCCCAACTATATAATTGTCGTATTCAACAAGCAGATCATAGTTTTCCGATACAATACCGGCTGAAGAATTCTCTATCGGAAGCACTGCATAATCAGCCTTTCCGCATTTGATATCCTCCATGGCATCCTTCCAGGAATCCACGTTGTAGCCATTACAATTCTCGCCAAAGTATGTCTTCATGGCAAGCTGTGAGTATGCACCCTCAACTCCCTGAAACACAATCCTTGCATTGGAAAAATCCAGGCTGTCTACCTCAGTAAAGTTTTCCTTCTCCACTATGCCATGCTCAGTCATAAGCTGATACTGCTTCTTTCTACTGGTCGACATAATCTGTTCAAAAAGCTCAACTATACCGTGCTTCAAAAACTCATCATCTGCAAGAGACGATAATTTCTCAAGCTTTTCATCCTCTCTCGTCTTGTCAAAGACCTTTTTGCCGGTGGTTATCTTATACTCGGCAACGTGCTTTGAGATATCCATTCTTTCCTTATATAATCTAACTATTTCACTGTCTATCTCATCGATAGACTCTCTCAATTTCATTAAATCTTCCATTATTGTCTCCTAAAAAAGATATAATAAAATATTATTACCTGTCTCTTATACACATCTCCGAGCCCACGAGACTAAGGCGAAT
>ENA-OZDX01000594-OZDX01000594.1-human-gut-metagenome-genome-assembly--contig:-NODE-594-length-18134-cov-5.778306_pt1 | contig 18134 bp, 27 predicted proteins | sample MGYA00245062_ERZ653597 | MGnify/ENA primary metagenome ERZ653597 (study PRJEB26926, sample SAMN06165186) | human gut metagenome | biome: ENVO:00009003; feature: ENVO:2100002; material: ENVO:00002003...
AGATTCGCCTTAGTCTCGTGGGCTCGGAGATGTGTATAAGAGACAGGTATTATTTCATTAAAAGCAACTGTGGGAGACGCGCCTGTAGTATGTATATATGGTTCAAGAACAACTAAATCATGTGCCTTTTGCTTGAGCAAATCTAATCTCATGAAAAAAGTATCAGGATTAACTGTTTCAGAAATAATCTTAAGACAGTCATGAATAATTCGAAGGTCATTTTCAGCTCTTGCAATTGAAGATTGAATCAATTCTTGTTCCGACATTATAAGTGTAGGTTGAGGATCTGCTAATATAATATTTTGCCAGTTTAATAAAATTTCATAAGTATTCCTCCTCACATTCCTAAAAAGGGTATAAAAAATAAGCCTTTCCAAATTCAGAGGCTTATGATACAATAAATACTGCGTATTGACATTGAATCACGAGCCTCTGAGGTTTGTACGGTGTCAGGACCCCGGATGTTCCAGCATCTGGGGTTTTTTATTGAATGTGAAATAATTTATTCATCTTCATCTTGATTATTATCAATATCAGATATATCAGATGTATAAATCTCGTCAGTTGACTGAGATTGTCTGAATTCCTCAGCCATCATTGTTCTATTGAATTCAGCCGTTGGACATATTTCATTAACCAACTGCTCAAGTTCATCAATAGAAACATTAAAGAACTCTTTTCTCAGATTAACCTTATTTACACGTCTGTCATTAAGCCTCCTGTGAAGTTCTGTTTCAAGACCAGAAGCATCGTCTGAGAATATGAAGCTGTGAACATCAAACTTAAATGGTACAGAGGCATCTCCCAGTTCATTCACTCTATCCTGCGGATCAAGTCTTCTTGTCATACCAATCTTGAACACATTATCACCAAAGGAACCAAGATTGCTGATTATGTATACATTACCGGCTTTTCCATTTTGAAGTTTTGTTATTTCGCTCTTCTTGATTGTTACATCAGCAAGCTGAGCCTGCAGTTCAAGGATACGAGCTTGCAGAGCAGCAAGGGCTTCACCCTCTGAAGCTTCCGCCTGTTCTTTGAGGGAAGATATCTGATTCTCATATTTTGACTCTTCAAGCTCCACTTTTTTACGTTCAGCTTCAAGGGCCTTGCGCTCCTCTGCTTCCTGACGCATCTGCTCTTTGATTGCAAGCTGTTCTTGCTTTGCCTGTTCTTTCTTGACGTAGTAGTTATACTCTATCTTTGCGGCATTGATGAAAAGATATTCCATTTCACCTATGAACTTAGTAAGAGTTCCGGCAATTGTTTGATTACCTTCAGCTGCAATCTTTAGATACTTAGCACAGATATCTTTTATTTGTCCAATACCGTTGTCAAGCTTGTCATATTTTAAATTGTACAAGACGTTCTGCATCTCAGATTCCAGCCCCTTGACAATGAGGTCGTAAATCGTTTTGTTGGCTTTAGTAGTGTATCTGATAGCATATTGCTGTCTGAGAGTGTCAATGGATTTCTCATTTTCTCTGTATGCTTTTCGCAAGCTTTTTATATCCATACAATGTAATTTAAGGATAACAGATGGGGCAATGAGATTAGCATCCTCAATATCTGATTGGCTAATTCGGCATTCATTATATGGAATGTCAGCAGTGATGAAGTTATCTAATGCATATTCAATACTGCTGTAGATCTCCTTAGCACGAGAGATCTTTCGCTCCTGGGTCGCTACTGATTTTTGCAGTTTATCATCTTTTGCCTGAAGTGTAGCAATGTCTGAACGCAATTTATCTATAGTGGCAAGGTTTTCGGATATTTCGGCATTCACCTGATTAAGCTTAGCCATTGACTGCTGATGGTCATGCACCCCTAAATCTTGCATAGTCTTATTCATGTCTTGCATTGCTTGATTCATCTGAACATTCTGAGCCGCAAGTTGGGCATTCTGTTGAATAATTTGTTGATTGGTTTCTTTTTGTTTCTTTTCGTCCAAGGTCTTCATTATCATCAATACTATGCCGCCGATTGCTGGAAGTATAAGAAACCAGCATGCGCATAGAATAGCAATAAACCATGTACTTAAATACCATTTGTTTTCTTGTTTTTGATTCATCGAATCTCCCCCTTCATTTGTATTTAATTAAAAATGGTTGCTTACTGTTAAGACTTCCAAACATCCCTACGCCATGCGGTGCAGGGAATTTCAATATGTTCATTAAGATAGTCATGCAATTGTTTTTCGGTGATATCAACCTCTACAATGACCATATCTCCAGATCCGTTAGAGTGTTTGGTTATTGCATAATCAATAGCGGATTTCTCAGTATCAAATAGTTTTTCCTCACCATTGGTTATCAAATGCTCAAATATAAATTTTCTCATATAAAATCCTATCCATAATATATGGTGTTATTAAAATTTGGCCCTTAGTTCCACGACCTTGATAATGCGTTTTTACCAATTTACAATTCAGTTAGCCCATGCGCATAAGCCTCAATAACATCGGCAGAGCCTTTGTTGAAGTCGTCCCTGTCTATGTGTCCGATAGCGTGGATATAAGCGTCATTGAGTTGTTCCTGAGTGAATCGTGAATTGAGGAAGATAGTGTAAGAGCCATCTTCGTTACTGGTCACGGTTTCTTTAATCTTGGTAGATTTTAAATCCATCATCTGTACGTTTATATATTCCAAAGAAATCATCCCTTTCAAATGTAATCAGAAAAACAATAACTAAATCAGTGGGATGTTTTATGTACATTATCGTTTCTCTTTATTCTTGAGAGCCATGAGCATTGTGTGAACTGTCTCCAAGTCCTCTGGCTCTGCGTCCCTTGCGGCATCGAAGAGAAGAGAGAGCTGCTTGTTTTCAAAGATCTCCTGTGCCTTTTTAGCTGTTTCCGGATCAAGATAATATTCATTTTCTTCAACATGTTCTTTATCTTCAATTAGGTTAGATCTCTTACAGTTGAATATATGACACATGGCATCTACTTTATCCATTCTTGGTGATTTAATACCGTTGCACCAGTTGTATACAGATGTAGTTCCAACATTTAAGCGTTTTGCAAGTTCAGCCTGTGTCATATTATTTTTATTTAAGTAATATCGTAGATTTTTAGCAAATAATTTATTAAATTCCTCGTATGGCATATCAACACCTCCTTGCAATGCTCATTATACACCTAAAGGGAATTTGAATCAACTAAAAATGAAAAAAATTCACTTTTAGTGTTGACATCCACTTAAAGTGATGGTATTCTGATATGTGAAAGGAGATGATAACAGTTGCGTAGTGTTAAGATTACATTAGCTGCAGCAAGGGTAAATGCCGGAATGACACAGGAAGATGTTGCGAAAAAGCTTAAAGTGAGTAAAAAAACTGTGATTAACTGGGAAAAAGGTATAGTTACGCCATCTTTTGCTATACTGGATACACTATCCAGATTATATAAGATGCCATTAGACTATATTTTTTTGCCCAAGAAATCCACTTAAAGTGATAGAAAGGAGAGGCATGCATCACTACATAACAAAATACACGGAGAATGGGAACAGATACGTTTCTCCGGGAAAGCTTGCAGCGAGACAGGGGATGACAATTGAGGAGCTGGAAAGACAGCTGATGAAAGGTGGTGAAACAAAATGACATTCAGTGAAAAGTTAAAACAGGCTATGCAAGAATTACACCTGAATCAGCGTCAGGTGTGCGGTATGACTGGAAAAAGTAAAGGTTCTGTCAGTCAGTACCTTTCAGGTAAACAGATACCGTCAGAAGATGTTCAGAGTGCTATTGCAGTAGCACTTGGACTTGAATCAGATTATTTTTCAAAATCTGATGAACAGGTGGTTGTACTTCCAACCGCTGAATTGAAAAATGGGGTAATTCCCCGGTTAGATGTGGAAAAGGCTGCAAAGCTGTTACAGATGAACCACGTCACGGTTCGTAAGGGCTTACAGCAAGGGGTTTTCCCTTGGGGTTATGCAATTCAGACCAGTGAAAACAGATGGGTGTACTTCATCAATGCGGTCAGATTTTCAGAAATTGAACACGTTGCAGTGTAGAAAGGTAGGTATATAAATGAGTGAAGTAAAAGGTTTTAAGGTGTTCAACCCTGACTGGACCTGTAGAGGTTCTCAGTTTGAGGTTGGCAAGATATTTGAAGAAGATGTCACACCTGCATGTTGTGACAGAAGAACCAAAAATCATGTTGTTCAATAAACCTTCAAATTTGACATACCGTGATTGGTATAACAGTGAAGCAAGAGAGTTGCTGAACTGCATGCCAAAGAATGTTGTTGAATGGGTGTATTCAAAAGATATGACTGATGAAGAAAAAGCAGAGTATCCAACACATGAAACAACAGGCGGTTATTTGAAGGTGCTTGATGAATCTGAATGTGGTCAGATATGGTGGGGCAGCTTGTCAGACCGTCAGAAAAATATCATTAAGGCAATACCAAACTTTGATGCTGAAATCTTCTTCCAGTGTACGGGTGTTGATGTTGATTTATAAGAAAGGAAATGAATGATTACTTATTGTGAGGAATGCGGTGTAATGGTGAAAATGCCGCCGTCACAATTCAACCGGGCTGAACATCATTTTTGTTCAAGGGCTTGTCACATGGTTTATATGAATCGTGAATTAAATACCACAAGAATGACAGATGAAGTCGGGGCGAAATTGCGGGAGGCGAGAATCGGAACCGGAGCAGAAAACACTGCTGAATGTATAAGGAGGAGCAATATGACAAGAAAGACAGTAACGCACAGAGAAACAGAGGTTTTTGTGGTTGAGGAAAAGCTGGCTCCGAGAAAGGAAGCCATCAAGCGCCGCGTAAAGCTGGAAAAATGTATTGCAGCAGGTATCAACCTGGGAGCAATGATCCTGACGGGGGGCGCCCTGGTAAAGATCGGGTTTATGGTTTTTACAGTGATCGACAGCAGAACCGGAGGCCTGGGCGGCGAAATTTTAGTATTTCCGGCACTGGCAATGATGTTTTTATGGGGCCGAGAGGTTGGGAGAAGCAGAGCAGGAGGCAGAAGCTATTGAGGATAACGGAGGAAATTATTGAGCAGAAAGCGCAGGAACGCGCAGACAGAAAGCTGCAGTACATAATTGACCGGTACGGGGATGCGAACGGAGAACGCCGCAAACCTCATTACAGGGAGCAGCCGATCCAGGAAGCAAAGGCAGCGTTGAGCTGGGAAATTTTTAGCCTTGCTTTTATGGAATTGTGCAAAGAAAATGCCCCGGCGACACCGACCAAAGCGTCCGAGGCATAACAACGAGTAGTTAAAAAATAACCACTTGTGCGTATTATAGCACGGGAGAAAGGAAACGTAAATGAGCAAAATTATTAAGGTTAGCACAGATTTAGAAGTTACTGTACACGATTTTCCACAGGGAAACATGGGAGAACAAAATCGCGCATTGTATGAGCTGATCGGGAACGGATGCGACATGATCGAGCATGTTATGCCGGTAAGGCTGTACAACGAGCTGGGACACAGCAACCACGCAAAAAGAAGCAATAGCAAGTGCGTGAGCATGTTGGTCGACGAGGAGGGACTGCTCAAGGACAATGAGGCAAACCTGATCGGCAGTTATTTGTACGGAGCTGACCAGCATGGTCAGTGGATTGTTGGGAACGTGCTTTTTGTTACGGATGTGTACGAGGGCGACGGGATCAGCTTCACAGGCATTGAGCCGGAGACTTTTGAAACGCTGCATAAGCAGCTGAAAAACATGGCGGTGGCCATGAAATCGTGAAAGGAGCTAAGGCATGAAGATATTGAAAATGAGACTGGAAAACTTCCAGGGCGTGAAAGAATTGGAGATTGAGCCACAGGGCGAAAGCGGCTCAATCTATGGAGACAACGGAACCGGAAAGAGTACCGTGTACAACGCATTTACCTGGCTGATGTACGGAAAACCGAGCACACAGGAAAAGAACTATACACCAAAGACCACGGGCAGCCACAACCTGCACCACAGCGTTGAAATGACCGTGGAACTGGCAGACGGTTCCAACATGGTATTGAAAAAGGACTACCACGAAGTTTACAAGACCGTCAAGGGGAACCCGCAGCCAGTGTTATCCGGACACACAACAGATTACAGCATGGACGGGGTACCGGTAAACGAAACCCAGTTCAAAAAGAATCTGCTAAATATTTACCATGACGAGGAACTGGCCAAAATGCTGACCTCATACAGCTACTTTTTGGAGACTATGAAAGTTGCTGATCGCCGCAAGATTCTTTTACAGGTGTGCGGGGACGCGGATTTTAATGAGGTTATTGAAAGCCAGGGCGACCTGCTGAAAGAACTTCCGGAAATGCTCCGCAAGCCTGGCAAGACAGAAGCCTTTTACACGGTGGACGAATACAGAACCATTGCTGCAAAAGAAAAGAGCCTGACAGATAAAGAACTGGACGACATTCCACAGCGTATTGACGAGGCAGAGAAAGCCAAGCCGGATGTATCGGGCATGGATGCAGTGACTATTGATAACACTATTGCAGAAATTAAGGAAGCACGCAGAGAACTGGAAAGCCAGAGGGCAGCCGGAGAGAACACCGCAGCAGCGACCATCCGCCAGGAAATTGCAGAACTGGAAAGCCAGAGAGCAGCCGGAGAGGCAAAGCACCTGAAAGCAGAAGCTGGGAAGAACAAAGGGGCCTATGACCGGATCAGCAACATCCGTTACCTGGCAAGTACGGTTGAGACAGATATCATGCACGCAGAGCAGGAAAAGCGGGAGCATGAGAACGAAATCCAGCGCTTGAACCACAGAAGAGAGCAGCTCCTGAGCGACTGGCAAGCCGAAAATGAAAAGGAATGGAACGGCGCAGAGATTTGCCCGACATGTGGCCAGCAGCTTCCAGCAGAGCAGGTTGAACAGGCAAGAGAAAAGTTCAACCTGGCAAAGGCACAGCGTCTGGAAGAGATCAACCAGAGGGGCATGAGAGAGTGCAGCAGCGCAACAATTAAGGCGGAACAGGAAAAAATCACAGCCCTGGATGCTCGCCTGGCTGAGCTGAGGCAGAAGAAAGAGGAGACAGCGCAGAGCCTGGCACTGGCAGAGAAAGCGACAGTTGCAACTGAGGACTACAAAGAAACAGCTGAGTACAAGCAGTTTACAAGCCAGATTGAAAGCCTGCAGGAGAAACTGAAAGATGCCAGAACAGCCGCAGCTGAGGCAAGCAGCATGTTAAACGAAAAGCTGAAAGAACTGGACGAAAGCCTGGAAGAACAGCAGAAGAAAAAGGCACAGCTGGACACGGTAAAGAGGCAGGACGACAGAATCGCACAGCTGGAAGCTAAAGAGGAGGAACTGGCAGCGAAATATGAGCAGCTTCAGAAAGGCATTTACCTTTGTGAGCAGTTTGTAAAAGCGAAAACAAAGCTCCTGGACGATAAGATCAACAGCCGCTTTAAAACATTACGTTTCCGGTTATTTATTGAGCAGCAGAACGGCGGCATTGCAGACGATTGTGAGGCCCTGGTACCTTGCAAAACTGGCCTGGTGCCATTTAAGAGTGCGAACAATGCGGCGCGGATCAATGCAGGCCTGGAACTGATTGACACACTGGCCGAGTATTACGGCGTAGAGCTGCCGGTCTTTGTAGACAATGCAGAATCTGTTACTAAACTGACGCCGACACAGACCCAGGTTATCCGCCTGGTGGTATCCAAAGCAGACAAGACACTGAGATTCGTGAAAGGAGAGTAACCAATGACGAGAGTACACCCACAGTTTTTAATGAATGGCATGAAAAAGGCCTGGGAAACAGAGAATTTTGAAGAGTTTAACAAGGAACTGGCAAAAGGCATGGAATACTGGACAAACCTGTTAAACAAAGAAATCGGAACATTGGATCCAAACGAGCTGCCGCTGATTATCGCCGCACTGAACGAGTTGGCAAGTGCTTATGAAAAGTTAGAACCAAGTGCAGCCAACATTGCGGATACTCTCCGCAAGGCTGTAAAGTCACAAATTTTTGTGATGAAGCATCCGAAATAATGGACGGCGAAATTTTTACAATCCGCGCCCGTAGGTGCAAGCGGTGCGGCAGACTCCTGACCAGCGCGGAAGCAGTAAAAAAAAGGTATGGTTGCCAGTGCGCTGCAAAAGCACAGGCTGAGGAAGATGAAAAGAAACCGATACCCGGACAAATGACCTTTGACGATTTATTTAAGAATATGGAGGAGTAGAACATGGCAAACGAAATGACAGCACAGAAAACTGAGAGCCTGAGCAACAGCGAGGCATTTACAAACAAGGTTTTAAAGGAGTTCGGCAGCAATGTGGCCGGAAACATCCAGGTAACTGATTACCAGAGACAGCTGATCCAGGGATATTTTATCGCGACAGACAGGGCGTTAAAGATGGCCGAGGAGAAGCGCGTAAGTAAGAATGAAAACAACAAGGATCACAAGTGGGACAATCCGGATCCGATCAACTGGAACACGGTAGACCTGAACGCCCTGGCACTGGATGTTGTGCACTATGCTCGCATGGGCCTGGATATGATGCAGGACAACCACCTGAGCGCTATCCCGTTTAAAGATAACAATCGCGTATCCAGAACCGGCACAAAGATGTACGTGGTCAACCTGATGCCTGGATATAACGGAATCCAGTATATTGCTGAAAAGTACGCGCTGGAAAAGCCGGTATCCGTTACCGTAGAACTGGTTTACAGCACAGACACCTTTAAGCCACTGAAAAAGAACAGAGAAAACCGCGTTGAAAGCTATGATTTTGAGATTAACAACGCATTTGACCGCGGGGAGATCGTTGGGGGATTTGGCTATATTGAGTATACGGAGCCGACCAAAAACAAGCTGATCATCATGACACTGAAAGATATTTTAAAACGTAAGCCGGAAAAGGCTTCCGGAGAGTTTTGGGGAGGTAAGAAAACAGCCTGGGAGAAAGGCCAGAAAGTGGAAGTTGAAACAGAGGGCTGGTTTGAAGAAATGTGTCTCAAGACCGTAAAGCGTGAGGTTTACAGCGCCAAGAACATGCCGAGGGATCCGAAAAAGATTGACGACGCCTATGAGTACATGCGTATGCAGGAGATCAGGCTGGCACAGGTGGAAACCCAGGAAGTGATCGATGCAGAAGCAAACCAGGTTGTAATTGACACAGAAGCCCAGGAGGCACCGCAGAAGCCAGCACAGCCCGCGTTTCTGACAGACGACGGAGGACAGCAGGCTCTTGACCTGGGAAGCCAGAGACAGCCGCAGGCGCAGCCACAGCCTGCACGTAACACTACAGCGGCACGCAGCACGGCAGCAACCCGCGCAGCAGGACCGACGTTTTAATGCTGATTAACCCTATTGCATCCGGCAGCAGCGGCAATGCCTATTACATAAGCGACGGGCAAAGCAGTTTGCTGTTGGATGCGGGGATCCCACTGGCACAGATACAAGCCGGATGTGGTTATAAGGTGTCACAGTTGAGTGGCTGTCTTGTGACGCATGGCCACGGGGATCATGTAAAAGCTGCAAAAGCACTGGCACGCATGGGTGTGAACATTTACACCAGCCAGGGCACTGCTGACATGGCAAACCTGACTGGGCACCGTATTTGCACGGTGCGAGCACTGGAAAGTTTTCATACAGGCACATTTGAGGTACTTCCCTTTGATGTTGAGCACGACGTACCGGAGCCACTGGGGTTCCTGATCCGGAGCACAGTGACCGGGGAAAAGGTGCTTTACTTTACTGATACGGTTTACATTAAATACACCTTTGTAGGCCTGACTCACATAATGATGGAAGCCAATTACGACCCTGAGACAATGGAGCAGAACGTAAAAGAGGGCCGCATACATGCTGCCAGAGCCAAAAGAACCATAGGCTCGCACATGAGCATCGAGACAGTTATAAAAACACTGGAATCGTTTGATTTAAGCAGGTTGCAGCAGGTTTACCTGTTACACCTGAGCAATGATAACAGCCAGGCCGCGGACTTCAAGCGGCGCGTGCAGGCCCTGACAGGCAAAGAAGTGTACTTGTGCTAAAGGAGGTCTGAACAAATGGCAAGAGCAAGGAACATAAAACCAGGATTTTTTGACAATGAAATCCTGGGAGAGTTGCCAGCATTAACCCGCCTGTTATTTATAGGCTTGTGGTGCCTGGCAGACCGTGAGGGGCGTTTACAGGATCGCCCCAAGCGTATAAAAAAAGAGCTGCTGGGCTATGACGATGTGACTGCAGATGATGTTGACACCATGCTGCAGCAGCTGAACGACAACGGATTTATACAGCGATATGAGATCGCAGGAGAGCAATACATACAGGTTACAAACTTTTTGAAACACCAGAATCCACACTGCAAAGAGCAGGCGAGTGTAATACCTGCACCAGATGGCGAGGATATGGGCCTAGGCGTTGTGGCGGAAATCCACGTAAAAGGGCGCACGGGAACAGCTGGAAACAGCCAAGACCTCCGGACTTATCAGACCGAAAAAGAGCAGGAAAACATAAAAACATCAGATATGCACAGCGCAAGTACAGTGCAAGCACAAGAAAAGCATAGAAGTTGCCCGGCTGATTCTCTGATTCCTGATTCTCTGATTCCTGATTCTAAAAACCATATGGTCGTTGCTGAGCAGCCGACCGCCCCGGAACCAGAGGACATTGACAGCGAGGAAGAGACAAAGCCAGCAAAGAAACAGCAGCAAAGCCCTGACTGGAAAACAGCAAAGACACCGCTGGAAAAGAGCTTTTGCATGTTTTGGGATGCTTTTCCGGCAGTACGCAAGAGAGCCAAGCCTGCATGTTGGCGGAAGTGGAAAACAATCAAGCCAGACGAGGCTATGACCGCGCATATACTGTACGCTGTTGAGGTGTGCAAGCAAAGCAGTGACTGGAAACGCGGGTATGTGCCTATGCCGCTGACCTGGTTGAATCAAGGACGCTGGGAGGACATAAGCGAGGAGGTAAGCGTAAATGAGCACAGCAACAACGGCAGTAATGCCGCAGGAAGCCATACAGCAGGGTTCCACACAGCCGGAGACTACTAAGCCGGATAAGTACAGCATAAGTACTACGGAAGCCCTGAGAGAGGGGTACAGCGTGCCAGAGCCGGTACCGAAAACAGCGAGCTGCAAGTATTGCGGCAGAAAGCTGGAATATTATGGCCTGGTTAGTCCGGTGGCGCCGCGACATGTGATCGTGTGGAAGAACCGCCCGGAGCGCTGTACATGCAGCAAGGCGCAGGACTTCTGGAAAGACTGGGACGCAAAGGAAGAGGCTCGCAAGGCAGCTGAGGCAGAACAGAAAGCCAGGGAGGAAGAAATGCAGCGGTTCCGCAGCATGATGGAGCGCAGCGGCATGAAAGCAAGATTCCAGAACAGACGTTTTGAGAATTTTGTTCAGGACACCCAGGGACGCCGCCAGGCATACGCACAGGCAAAGAAGTACGCCGACAACTTCCGGCGTATGCGCCCGGTAAAGAGTGATCGAAACCACGTAACACCACCGGAGATCGAGCGCAATGGCCTGTTTATAGCAGGCGGGTACGGTACCGGAAAAACCCACCTGGCAGCGGCTATTGCAAACCAGCTGATCAGCGAGGGAACGGCCTGCATCTGCATGACCATGATTGGCCTGTTAGACAGAATCCGGGAAACCTACAAGGCAGCTGGCAGCGACGTAGACGAGGCATACATCCTGAGCCAGTACGAGGATGTACCGCTCCTGATCATTGACGACATAGGCAGCGAGCAACCGACTGAGTGGGGCGTGAGCAAGATATTTGCCATTATAAACGCCCGGTATGAGGGATATATGCCGACGATCATCACAACAAATTACAGCGGCCCAGAGCTGGTGCAGCGCATGACTCCGGAGAGCGGAGACAGCAGGAACGCAGAGAAAACCCTGGACCGCCTGAAAGAGACATGCGTCGGGATTGATATGACGTGGGAGAGTTGGAGGGCACGGTGAAATTATGGGATATGTAATAACAGGTATTGTTGGGTTTTTGGTAGGTAGTGTTATGACGCTAATTTGTCTTAGTTTATGTATTATGGCAGGTAAAATTGACCATGAACAAGAAAAACATAACATGATGAAAGGAAATAAAAATGAATAAAAACATATATGAACAAGCAGAACAATTTGGAATTGAAAACAGAATGTTACAATGCACAGAAGAAGCAGGAGAACTTATACAAGCATTATGTAAATATCAGAGAGTCCTAAGTGGAGATAAAACATGTAACACAGATATAGTTCATGCAGATTATATGGTAGCAGAGGAAATTGCAGACGTAGAAATCTGTTTGGAACAAATCAAACATTTGTTAAGGAATACAAAAACAGTGGAAAGAATTAAAACACTAAAGCTTGAAAGAACAGAACAAAGGTTACAAAAAGAAAAGCAAACAATGGAAGACGAACAACTTGAAAAGATAAAAGTAACAAGTGCTAAAATAATTACACGTGGAACAACAGAAAGACCGTATTTTTTAATCAAATATTATGATATAGCAGATAAAGAGTGGTACATTGGTTACAGCTCATATTATTTAGAATATGTGCAACAATGGTTAGATGAATGTTTTGAAATAGTAGAATAAACATATAAGGAGGATTGGAAAAATGATATGAAAGGTGTATCACATGAAGAAGAACAGGAACAATGAGAAACAGCGGAAAGGCATTGCTGATACTGTCCGGCAGACTGGACTTGCACACATGGCGGAGAGACCGCCTGACAAACGTGCATCTGCAGATTTTCACCGGAAACCGTACCAGTCAGCAGTGCTGATCAGGGAGCAGGGAGAGCAGATGGAACACAAGAGTGTGGAGCAGTATTTGGCAGAAAAATATGATATTAAGACGGGAGTTGGTGCCAGTGGAACAGTGGGAAGAAAATGAGCAGAAGAAGGGGTACTTGAAAGGCTATATAACATTGAAACGCAAGGAAAAGAGGACACTTGAGCAGATACAGCAGTTGAGGTTGGATAAGATGTTTCCGTGCGTGCAAAATGATGATATGCCACATGCACACAACAATTCTGACTTGTCTGATTACATAGTGAGGTTAGACGAACTTATGGACAGATTGAAGAATGAGCGCATAGAAAGTATAAATAAGCAAGTGGAAATACGAGATGCTATTCTCCGAGTGGAGAACGATGAGGAACAGGAAGTACTTGAAAGGCATTATATCCTCGGACAATCGTGGACTAAAATCTGTGACGAGATGCCAAATTATTCGAGACGGGCAATATTATACATACACGGAAGGGCACTTAAAAATTTTAAAATTCCTTAATCTTTGCACTGATTTGCACAGGCAGTAGGTGGTAATATGCTATCATCGAAAGACGAACGGAAAGACGATTTCCAATTTTTAATTTCCTCAAGAGGACACCTGATGACGCCAGGTGTCTTTTCTAATATGACAAAACGACGAAGAAGAGAGAGGTGGTGAAGTGGCTGATGTAAAAGAGCAGATTAAGAAAGATTATTTGTCTGGTATCCAGCCTAAGAAATTGGCAGAAAAGTATGACACCAGTTTGAATACAATAAAGAGCTGGATCAAGCGTTACGGCTGGTCAAAGCTCAAGAAAGAACGGGGTGCACCTTCTAAGGTTGAGGGTGCGTCCTCTGTTGTACCCGTAAAAAGAAAACGGGGAGGACAGCCAGGAAACAAGAATGCAACTGGTCCACCAGGAAATAAACATGCTGAGAAGTTCGGGTTCTTTTCCAAGCACCTTCCGGAGGAAACATTATCCATTATTCGGGAGATGCCGGAAGATCCGTTAGATGTTCTGTGGGACCAGATTCAGATTGCATATGCTGCCATTATCCGGGCACAGAAAATTATGTATGTTCGTGATCAGGAGGATGCGACAACGACAAAGATCGCAGATAGCTTCGGAAATATTTGTTCTGAAAAATGGGAAGTGCAGCAGGCGTGGGATAAGCAGGCGAACTTCCTATCAGCTCAGGCGAGAGCACAGAAGACGCTGGAAGGCATGATTAACCGGTATGAAGATCTGTTGCATAAGAACTGGGACCTTGCGACAGATGAGCAGAAAGCAAGAATCCTGCAGATCAAAGCGAATACGGAACGAATGAAATCCAGTGGCAACGATGATGGAGAGGACGGTGTGGTAATTGTCAACGATGCGCCAACAGGTGAAGATATCAGACATAGTGATACCGAAGTACCTGCCGATATTCAACAACAGGAAAGTTAAGCACATCATTCTGACTTCCGGACGTGCCGGCACGAAATCCAGTTATGCAGCTATTCGGACAGATTATCAGGCTGTATCAGATCCGCATGGTTCTGCAGTTGTTCTTCGTAAACACCACAATAAGCTACGGAAGACTGTGTACAAAGAAATGATTCGAGGAATCAACCGTCTTGGTATTTCCAAGAAAAAATTTGCGATTACAAAGTCTCCAATGGAGATCACTTATAAAAAGTATGGCACGACCATTTACTTTTCCGGTTCAGACGGCATCGACGATACGAAAGGTATCATCGATGAGGATAAGCCGATTAAGCTGGTAGTGTTGGATGAGCTGACTGAGTTCTTCGATGATGGTGAAGGCGAGGATGAGCTGAGCAATATCGAAGCGACATTTGTCCGAGGTAACAGTAGTGGATTCCAAATGATTTATTTGTATAATCCTCCGAAGAATCCAAATGCACCAATCAATCAGTGGTGCAAGAAGATGGAGAAACGTGAGGACTGCATCCATATCCACACGGATTACAGAGATGTTCCGGTCAGCTGGCTTGGACAGGCGCTGGTTGATTCTGCAGAAGCTATGAAGCGGGCAGATGAAAAGATGTACCGCTGGGTATGGCTTGGACAGGCAGTCGGTGTAGATGAGCTTATCTATTACATGTTTGGAGACCGGCATAGACAGAAGCCTGATCCGAACAGAAGATATGACAGAATTTATATTGGCGGTGATTATGGTCAACAGAATGCGACGACATTTGAAGCATTTGGACTTGATACGTATCGAAAGAAATTTCCAGGACTGGGAGAGTATTACCATAGTGGACGGGAATCCGGAAGGCAGAAGAGTCCGTCAGAATATGCACAAGACTTGGTTGAGTTCATGAATGAATTGCATGAGCAGTATGACAACCGGGTCTTTTATATTTTCCTTGATCCCTCTGCAAAAGGACTTGCGGAGGAAATCAGACGGGCGACCAGAGCAGTGAGCCTGGATTATCAGGTATTTCTAAGAGATGCTGAAAACGATGTGGCACTTGGAATCAGCCGTGTGCAGAAAGTGTTATGTTTTGACATCATGAGCGTATCCCCAAAACAGGAATATGCGGTAAGCGAGTTCGGTACTTACGAGTATGACAAGAAATCCATTGAAAAAGGCAAGGAAGTACCTGTAAAAGAAGATGATCACTGCATGGACGCAATCCGATATTGTGTTATGGGAGCTTGGAAGAGGTTAAAATATTGGCTGCCAAAAGACGAAACGGAAGAAATAGATGTATACGATATTAGCAGGAAGGAGGTAGAGGACGATGAATATCTTTAATTATTTCAAAAAAGCTGAAATCGATACGGTAGATGCATCATTTTACCGGAAGATAGCAGAGTGGATATCCTGGTATGAAGGAAATGTCAGAAATTTCTCTTTTTACAAGGTGTATGGCGGACGTGGAACATATAAGCGCTGCAGGAGAAAAAGCATGGGAATGGCAAAGAAACTGAGTGAAGATATTGCTGATCTCCTGCTCAATGAAAGGGTTACAATTACTCTGGATGATGAGGCTACGCATAATTTTGTACATCAGGTTCTTGATGATAATCGTTTTCTTGTTATGGGAAATGAATACCAGGAACGGAAAGCATTCACCGGGACGATCGCATATATCCCGTATTTGGACAGTGCTGAAATCACGGAGGAAGGTACAGTGATTTCCGGAAAGATTAGCATCAATTATGTGGACGCACCGAACATTTTTCCAGTCAGTTGGAATAACGGCAAGGTGACAGAATGTATTTTTGCATTTCCACATATCGTAGCGAGAAAGAAATATGTCCAGTTGCAGTCGCATCTCTTAGAGAATGGTGAATATGTAATTAAAAACACAGTGTTACGGTGTGATTCTGGAAGCCAGGAGGGTACGGAGTTACCTGAGAAAGAGTGGAAACAGTTAAATCCATTCAAGGAGCTTGCAAAAGAAGTAAGAACGGGATCCAGCGAGGCGCAGTTCGTGATTGACAGGCTGAACATTACGAACAATGCTGATGAAAACAATCCGATGGGCGTTGCAATCTTCGCAAATGCAATTGATACGCTCAAGAAGCTGGATATTGAGTATGATTCATATTGCAATGAATTCGAGCTTGGCAGAAAGCGTATTTTTGTACGCCCGGAGATGTTGACTAATGCAGATGGTACACCAGCATTTGATCCGGACGACAGTGTATTTTATGCACTGCCAGAGGATGATGCAAATGGAGAAGGCCTTCTGAAAGAAATTGATATGTCTCTCCGGGCAGAGCAGCACAGCAAGGCAATCAATGATGATCTGAATTATCTGTCGCTAAAATGTGGATTTGGTACAGACCGATATCAGTTCGGGGCGACTGGAGCTAAGACAGCCACAGAGATTATTTCGGAAAACTCAGATATGTATCGAATGATTAAAAAGCATGAAATACTTTTGGAAGATGCTCTGAGGCAGTTGATTCAAATTATAATCCGTCTGGGAATGATACTGGGGAACACACTGAATCCTGAATGCGAAATCACCATTGACTTTGATGATTCAATCATTGAGGACAAAGAGACAGAGCGGAGCAGAGACCGACAAGATGTCAGTATGGGAGTCATGAGTCTGGCAGAGTACCGTGCTAAATGGTATGGAGAATCAGAAGAAGATGCTGCTAAGAATCTCCCGGAACAAAATCAGGTGATGGAGTAATATGAAAGATGATTACAAGAATAAGCTTGCAAGTAAGATTGCTTCCAGGTATCAGGATTTGGAAGAGCGTATCATGCAGGATATTGTCCGGAGGATTATGAAAGCTGGTGAAATAACCAGTACTGCAGATTGGCAGATTAACCGGTTACGGATTTTGGGATATTCCTCCGAGGATATTGAGAAAGAAATCAAAAAGGCGCTCAATGCTTCTTATCCAGAAATGTTCGAGTTGTACGACAAGGTGATCAATTGGGAATATGTCCGGAATAAAGATATATATGAACAGATTAACGCCGAGTACATACCATTCGAAGAGAACGGACAGCTCAAGCAGATTACAGAAGCAATCATTGACCAGAGTTTTGATGATTTGGAGAATGTGACCAACTCCCTTGGCTTCTACCTGGACTACGGCAATGGTCAGAAGGTATTGACGCCACTTTCTCAAGTGTATACCAAATACCTTGATGCAGCATGTTACGATATTGTAACTGGTGCATTCGATTATAACAGTGTGTTGCGTAGAGTTGTGACACAACTCACCAACAGCGGACTCCGGCAGATTGATTATTCTTCCGGGAGAGCCAACCGGGTTGATGTAGCCGCAAGGAGAGCGATCATGACTGCAGTCAGTCAAATTACCGGAAAGATATCTGAGTACAACGCGCAGAAGCTTGGAATAGAGTATTTTGAAGTGGAGTGGCATGCGGGAGCACGTCCGACTCATGCAGTGTGGCAGGGGCGTGTCTGGTCGAAAGAGCAGTTGTATTCAGTCTGTGGGCTAGGTACCGTGACCGGACTTCTGGGAGTTAACTGCTACCATACTTATCATTTGTTCTTTCCGGGATTATCCGAACGTAACTGGACGGATGATTGGTTGGAAGAGCAGAACCGAAAAGAAAATGAACCAAGAGAGTTCCTAGGTAAAGAATATACTTTGTATGAAGCCAAGCAGAGACAGCGTCAGATGGAGACAGCCATGAGGGCACAGCGTGAAAAAGTCAAATTATTGCAAGCTGGCGGTGCTGATCAGGACGAAGTCATTCTGCACAAAGCGAAATATCAAGGCCAGCTTAACGAGTATTCCAGGTTCTGCAGGAAGATGAGTCTCACGGAAGAGCGTGAGCGTATTTATCTGGATATGATGGGAAAGATTGCTACGAACAACAAGAGCCAGAATCTGTCTCTTATACACATCTCCGAGCCCACGAGACTAAGGCGAATCTC